>JACCEE010774853.1_pt1 | contig 74880 bp, 51 predicted proteins | sample 7449931 | NCBI WGS metagenome assembly JACCEE01 (sample SAMN15323457, study PRJNA562643) | freshwater metagenome | isolation source: river surface water | place: USA:Blue River Watershed | collected 2017-08-19
CATGATGAACCGAATAACAGTATGAAGTTTAGACGCAATATTTGTTTAAAAGATGAATATAATGAAATCTTTTATGACAAATTACATTTTTGTTTTCTTCAAATGCCGTTATTTGATAAGAAAGAACATGAATTGATAGATAAATTTGATAAATGGGTTTATTTCTTAAAACATTTAGGTAATTTAGAAGTTATCCCAGAAATATTAAATGAGCCTGTATTTTATAAAGCGTTTGAAACGGCTGAAATTGCGAAATTGAAACCACGTCAAGCAAAACAATATCAACAAAGTTTGTTGAATTATTGGTCTAATCATGCCGTTGTGGAAACTGCGCATAAAGAAGGACATGAAGAGGGGTTTATTGAAGGAAAGGCAGAAGGTTTAGCGGAGGGGGAAGTAAAAGGTGAGTTAAAAGCTAAACTTGAAATAGCGGAAAAGTTAAAGCAACAAGGAATGTCGTTAGAAATCATTATGCAGTTGACGGGTTTGAAAAAGCATCATTTTATGTAAAAAAATAACTTGCTAGGTTTTTAAAACCTAGCAGTATTTTATTGAATTCAGGTTATTTAGCAAACTTACCAAAAAGCTTAGCTAAAAGTTGTGTGATGCGTAATAAAGCTTTAAGCATGTAGCGGCGTAATTGACTGCATTCTGCACTGTCTAATAAAACAAAATAAACAGTAAATAGCGTCATTGCAAAATATAAAGTACTGCCAATACTGAGATATACAAAAGCATGAAGCCGGCTGAGATGTGCAAAATGTGCCCAAGGTTGCAATAAACTTATGAAAAAATAACCAATAATGTAAGGTGCAATCCCAGGAATGACAACGCGGCGCACAAAGAAAAATTGTGATAAGCCAATTTGACGATTAATGAAAATAAGATAGTTAAATGAACCTAATACGGTGACAATTGTAACCATCGTTACAATCATGAGTACATCTGGATTAGGAATAAAGTGAAAAAGTAAAACTATGGCAATGCTAACTAGCGTAATCCGCGTAGCTGAGTACATTAAGGTAAAATGAGGTTTGCCAATTCCTTGAAAATAAGATGAGCCTTGTCCTGTTAAAAAATGGAATTGTTGCGCAATCGCTGCCAATATCATAATAGAGACAACTGATTTATAGTCTGTTGAATTTCCTAACCAAACTGTCGTTAATGGGGCTGCAAAGCAGACAAAAAACCCCATTAAAATCCCTAGCATAATATTCATGTAACGGGTGGTATGGGCGTAAATATTACAAATTTCACTTTCCCGTTGTTGACTGTGCATGTGAGAAACGGCGGGCATAACAATTTGATTCATTGATGCGGGTAATCCCGCCGCCGCTTGGGGAAAACGTCCGCCTAAATCAATTAGTGCCACTTCTTTTGCACCTAACGTTGCAAAGGTAATCAATTTATCAATAGAACTTAATGTAATGCTTAACAAACCAGTAAATTGAACTATTGCACCAAATTTATAAAATAACTCTAAATATTCGCTTCTAAAATTGTGTAAGCCAAATGATAAATCAGGTAATAATTTAAATGTTAAACGGACATGCAAAATAATAGAAATAAAATAGCGAATAATTAGAGCAAGCATTAAAGAATAAACACCTAATCCCATTAATAAAAAAATAAAAGTGAGTAGTGTTTCTATTAAAGTGGCTTTGACTAAAATAGATGTGGTTTCTGAAATGCGCTGTATGCCGTGCAATACATACATAAATGCGCTTGAACTGAGTTCAATCATAAATACAAAAGCAGTACAGAAAAATAAAATAAAGGCTTTATCTCTGAGTGCAGGGTCAACTTTAAAAAAGTTTTCAATGAGATAGGGCAGTACCCACCATAAGGCAATGAGCATTAATACGCTGATGGTAAAAACAACAATTGTGCCTGTTGAAATAAGTTCACTAATTTTTTGAATATTTTTTTCTGCATGAAATTTGGCAACATAGCGTATATAAACTAATGAAATGCCAAATGCACCTAATCCTAAATAACCAATAATTACAAAACAGACTGCCCATAATCCGAACTCTTCTAAACTAACCCCCATCCATAACACAATGGGCGGCACAAAAAGTCGAACGGTTAATCTAAAAACATTGGCAAATAAACTAAAAATAAAATTTTTAGACACTAAAGATTGAATTTCTTTTTCAGATAGCGTTTTCTCTATTTCCAGAGAGTTCGACGCTTTCTGAGGGGAAGGAGTTTGTTCTGTCATAATTACTCGCAAAATTAATAACGATGCTTAAAATGCTTGCATAAAGCAGTTATTGTGCAATAAATTGTTCTATCCAAACGTGGCAAGCCGATAGAAATAACACTTGACCTAGAGACAAAACATTTTTAAAGTTATAGTTTGCTCTTGTAGTGATTCCTCGACGGAGGGATACCGAAGCGGTCATAACGGCGCCGACTCGAAATCGGATGGGGGCTTAACCGCCCCACGTGGGTTCGAATCCCACTCTCTCCGCCACTCTTTTGTTGCTTAAGTGTATGTTTTCTTGCATTAAATTAGCGTTCTAAAGTGTAAGAAACGTCTATCCCTTTATCTTTTTCTGAGATATTAGCTTCTACCCCCCATTTGCGATTTAAGTTATAACGCACACTGAAAACATTGGTGCGGTCTAATAAATTCACGCCATAACTAATGTATAAATTGGGCAAAATATAAGTTCCTAAACCCAATACGCGATTTTTATCGCTAGAATCAAATTTTTTACCCGTAAATAAATAAGATAAAATTTGGTCTTGGGGCATTACCGTTGGGTCTGTAAATAGTTTTAAATTAATCCGTTCTGGATTACCCGTAATATGTACCCCTGCCATTTCTACTTTGTCATCGCCATAAATGCGGCGAATCGCTTTAATATTCAGTTCAGGTTTAGTGACAGGGACATTGGCAAAAATAACCCGCCCCATATCAATTTGTAAATCTTGCCCATAAGAGCGAAATGTCCCGTTGAAAATAACTAATTCACCATTTCCAATGGGAATCATGTCAACTTGTCGTGTGTTATTAGTTAAATGTAATGAGCCGCCGATATGTCCTTTAAAACCAACCGCATCTACCCGTACTTGCCGCCCTAAAATTAGGTTTAAATCCATAGCTAATTTAAAGGGCAAACTGACTTTAGTTTCTACATTTGGGTTATTAGGGTCAATAATGACTACATCTTGCGAACTTTTGACCACGCCGCCCACGCTGGTACTGCCATCACTTAATACAATGTCAGGCGTAATGTTGGCTTCGGGAATAGTTAATTTACCCGTTAAAGTTAATTGTGAATCTTGATAAGCAATGGCTAAATCGGGTGAAATGACGACATACGCTTCAACGTTATTAATGGCTTTGAAATTTTCACCGACCAGCGTAAATTTAGCGGTTTGCTTAATCGCATCACCACTGCCGACTAATTTTAATTCGCCATCCCCTGAGCGTACGCTTGCCGTAATTTCGCCGCGCCCAAAAGAATTTTTATCACTGATAGCCATTACATTCAGCGCACGCAGTTCTAAACCAAAATCAGGAATATCTAAATCAGTATCTTGAATTTTTAAATCGCCCACAATTAACGGTTCATCTACCGTGCCCGCAATTTGCAGATTCGCATTTAAACGCCCTTTTGCTTTGCTAATTTGCGGTACAAAAGTGGGTAAAATGCTTAAATCATTAAAATTCGCCCGCACAAATCCATCCAACCGCTGTTCTGGATTCATTTCTAAGCGATTAAATTTAGGCATTTTTAATTGCGCTTGAATGCCACTACTGCTGTCTAATAAAGAAAATTCCAGTTGTGATAACAAACCAGTGCTATCTATGCGAGTCGTAATGCGCCCGCCTTGATGTTTGATGCTATGCACTTTGTCATCAATTTTGGTGGTAAATGCGCCTTCTGAAATGGTCAGCAATATATCGGCTGTCACAATACCATCTTTGGCTTGATTGGCAGAAAATGTGCCTTGTAAAGTACCCGTAATTTCAGGGGTTGCAACGGTTAAAGGTAAATGTTCAATACTGCCTTGCAACCGCAAACCGCTAGTAAGTAATTTTTGCGCTTGTACACATAAACCATGCGTTGTTTTAGCTTGAAAAATACATGTTCTGCCAACTTCAATCTCGCTTGCAGACAACCGCAAAACCGCAGGTGCGTTTAATTGCCATTGCCCATAGTGTTGCAATTCATTCAGTAAAGTGGCTTGTAATTGTTGCAAAGTACCTTGCCAGCGCGGCTCACTGTTACGCGCGGTCGCTAATTGTAAACCGCCCGTTAATTGCGTGGACGCGCTCACTTGTGGCGTTTTTGCATTTAAAGTCAAGGTATGCGCATTCATTGAACCATTTGCTTTTAAAGTCACGCTATTGGCTAAGATAGAAATATTTTGTTTAATAGAATTCGCTTCTAAATCTAGGGTTAATGGCGCATTAGGATTTTGCAAATTCGCAGCTAACGCTAGTTTTAATTTATCTATGCGAAAATCTTCAAAAGTCGCACCTTCAGCGTTTAAATCCGCTTGTATAATTGGCGCGTTCAGTGCACCGCTAACTGTCCCTTGTCCACGCATTGCACCTTTCGCTTGCGGGAGTAGCATGGCTAAATTGGGCGCGTTGATTTTCCACGTTGCGTTAATGCTATCGGTCAAAGTTGCATTTAAATCAATGGTATTTACACCCGATTGCAAATTGAACTGACTGATTTCATAACGATTATTTTTAGCTTTAGCATTGGCTTTTAATTTGACGGGATAATTGCGCAATTGTCCGGAAAATTCTTTAATATCCACAGAGGCTTCTAAATCTGAACCTTTAATTTGTCCATCACTTTGAATAAAAAAGGCAAGTTTGCTAGGTAAATCTTTAAATTGTCTGCCTAAATTAATTCTATCGCCCGTTAATTTAGCTGACCAAGTCACATTCGGTTGCCACTGAGCTTGGGCAGTTAATTGCGCAACACCATCCAAAGTATTTAAGCTGGTCGTTGTTTGTACGTCTTTTAACGAACCTTTGCCGTTACTTCTGATTTGCATCACGGGCAAAGATTCACCCGTTAATTGTGAATCTAAGGTAAATTGATAGGCTTGCGTTGAACCTTTCGCCGTCACTTTGCCTTGCAAACTTTCAACACTGGGATGTAAACCGACTAAAGGAAAACGCAATTTTTGCCAATCAAGCGCAGCATCAAAAGTCACATTGTTTAAATCAGCAAATGAACCACTGGCTTTTGCATTGATATTGCTACCAATTTGCGGAATAGTGATATTTATCTTGCTGACGTTAAATTGTTTATCGGCGACCCGTGCAGAAATTTGCGTATTCAAGCGATGATTTGCTGCCCATTCTTTCCAATAGGGCGTTAACACCATATCGCGCGTGTTTAATTCCAAATCGGCAGTTAAATCGGGTTGCCATTGCACTGTTCCCGTCGCGGCTAATTGTCCTTTTAATAATGTACCTGTTAATTGTTCAATTTTGGCTTTTTGTAAATTGCCCGAAACTTGCGTTTGCCAACTACTTTCAGGAATATCTGCACCCGTTAAATCAGTTTTTAATTTAACGTTGTAATTGTCTAAAGTACCCGTGAGTTGCACATCGCCTTTAGGTAACGCAGCGATAAGTTTTTCAGTAGCGGTGGGCACTAAAGGATATTGCAAGGCTTGCCAGTCACCATTGATATTTAAAACAGGATTCGCCATTTGGCTTAAATCTGCTGTTCCGCCTAAATTTAAAACCGCTTTAGTTGGTGGTAAAACCGCCGCAAATTGTTGAATGGTTAAAATTTTACCGTCAAAATTTAAACTCACTTGACTGTCTAAGCCTAAATTATCCGCCCAACCTGCCCAAAATGGCGTTAAATTCAAAGTTCGCGTGTTTAAATTCAATTGTGCATTTAATGCAGGCGACCACGTCACTGCACCATTTAAAGCCGCTTCGCCTTTTAATAATTTAGCATTTAAACGTTCTAAAACAGCATGTTGTAAATCCCCATTTAAAGCTAAATCCCAATCACCTGCGGGAATTTGCTGTCCTTGCAAATGGGTGTTTAACGTTGCTTGATAGGTGGAAGTTGTGCCTTGTGCGTTTAATTGGGCATTTTTCAGCTCAATTTGTGCCGTTTGTGAGGTTTTCAGCGGATAAGCGAGTTGAGGAAGGGTTAAATTCATTTGCCATTCAGGCGTAGCGAGCGCATTTTTAACTTTGGCTTGCAGTTGACTGGTTACAGGTTGTGCTAAATCCATAACCATTTGTAAATTATCAATATCACCGTTTAATTTGATATTTGTTTCAATCGGTAAAGCGCGGATTTCTTCCGCTAAAGTATCAGGTAACTTGCCTTGTGCAGCGAGTTCTAAAGTGATTGGAAAGGGTTTTACCAGTTTGACTTGTCCACTTGCGTTTAATTCTGCCACGGCGGGCGCGAGACTTTTAACTTTAAGCGTCGTTAAATGCAGTTGTTCGTCCACATGTGCAACTAACGTAACATTTTCTATTTCAATCGCAGGCTTATCTGGTAATTCTAATTTAAAATGATTGACTTGCGCATCTTCTACAAAAATACGGATAGGTAAACTAATTTTTTCAGGCAATTGCAACGGACTAGAGTCTTTATTTTCTGTCGGCGTTGTTGTTGGGGAAACTTTAACAACAACATCATTAACATGTAAGCGATTGACACGGGCAGCAAAACTGAATAAATCCATCGCCCTCCAAGCCAAATCCACCGACCCCACATCTACTTGCAAACCTTCTTGTTGATACTGAACTTTTTTAAGTTTTAAATCACTTAGCAAACTGCCTTCGGCGGACTCAATGGTTAAACCTTTAACCCAGTATTGTGCTTGTGTTACTAACCAATGCGTTCCTGTTTGGGTACTTGTACCAATCCCAAGAGTGATTAATAGCCCTGCGCCCAGTAGCGCGAACGCAAACAAACTGTATTTTAACCATTTTTTCATAAGTCATGGCTCTTAAGGTATGCGAATTGAGTGATCGACTTGAGCAAGTGAAATAAATTAGCAACAGGCTCTCTCTACAGCTTACCTGTGCTCAGAAATGTCCTAAAAATACCCAAAAGAAGAATAAATTTGCATTATATCCTTTTTATTCCTGTTTTTTCCGCTGATGTACTTTATCCAATAAAAAACGCACATGCTGCAATAAATCATCGCGTTTCAATCCGTCTTTTTTCACGATGGCTTCAACACGGTTGCGTAAATTGGCTTGGTCACGCAAACTTAATTTAGTTGCTGTCATTACCACAACAGGAATCTCTGCCCATTGTGCTTGACTGCGTAATTGTTGAATAAATTGGAAACCATCCATGACGGGCATCATTAAATCTAATAAAATTAAATCGGGTTTTTTATTGGCTAAATGTTCTAACGCCACTTGTCCATTTTCAGCTTTAAAAACGCGATAACCACAATTGCGAACCTGCGTTGCTAATAACTCTAAAGTAACGGGTTCATCTTCTACAATCATGACTAATGCAGTAGAAACATCCCCAATATGATAACGGCGCAAAGCTTGTAACACTTGGTCGCGATTGACAGGTTTGGTTAAATAATCGGTTGCGCCCAATAATTGCCCGACTTCACTTTCATTTTCAATAGAAGTCATGATGACAGGAATATCAGCAAACAAACTGTCTTGTTTTAATTCAGATAACACTGTCCACCCGTCAATTTTGGGCAGATTGACATCTAATAACACCGCATCGGGGCGAATTTTACGCGCCAGTTTTAAGCCTTCTTCACCATCGTGCGCAATGACCACAATATACCCTAAGCGAATTAAATAATTACGCAATAACTCTTGCACTAAAGGGTCATCATCCACCACTAACACCGAACCACGCATAATATTCGGTTTATAATCTTCATCAATCGGCGGTAAAGCTTGAACTTGAACAGGTAAACGCACAGTAAATTGGCTACCTTTACCAAATTCACTGCGCACTTCAATTAATCCCCCCATCATTTCCACATATTCGCGCGTAATGGCCAATCCTAATCCTGTGCCGCCATATTGGCGCGTAGTAGAGCAATCTGCTTGTTCAAACGGGCGGAATAATTTACTTAATTGCTCATTAGTAATCCCAATACCATCATCCATAACCCGAAAATCAATCCATTCTTGTCCAGCAGCAGTGTAACGGTTAGCAAATAAGCGGATTGTGCCTTCTTTAGTAAATTTTGCGGCATTACTCAGTAAATTAAATAAAATCTGGCGCGTTTTCGTTAAGTCTGAATGAATCATGCCTAAATTAGCATTTCCCTCTAAATACAACCTATTATTATTCTTTTGTAATAAAGGCTGGGTCGTTTGCACAATACTATTGACTAATTCTTGTACGTCAAATTCTTCTAAAAACAACTCCATTTTGCCAGATTCAATTTTAGAAATATCTAACACATCATTGATGAGCATTAATAAATGTTCTGCTGCCCCATGAATTTTAAGTAAATCCTCGTGAAATAACGGTAATTTTTGCTCTAAAGCCTCTTCAATTAATAATTCACTATAACCAATAATGGCATTCATTGGGGTGCGTAATTCATGACTCATATTCGCTAAAAATTGACTTTTAGCTTTATTGGCATTTTCTGCTTCCTCTTTCGCGATGAGTAATTCAAGCGTGCGTTCAGACACTTTGCTTTCTAAAGTAGAAGCATATTCAATTAATTGTGTATCTCGATACTCTAACTCTTGTTCTAACTTATTGCGTAAACGGAATAGTTCAATATGTGTTTTAACCCGCGCCAATAATTCCGCTTCTTGAAAAGGTTTATTAACATAATCTACGCCCCCCACTTCAAATGCCCGTAGCCGATTTTGAGTATCATTTAACGCAGATAAAAATAAGACAGGAATATGTTCTAATTTAGAGTGTTGCTTAAAACGATAACAAGTTTCATACCCATCCCAAATGGGCATTGTGACATCTAATAAAATTAAATCAGGTTGTACTTCTAAAGCTAATTGCAAAGCAACTTGTCCAGAGGTTGCAGTCAATACTTGATATTGTTGTTGTTCTAATACGAGCTGTAAAAAAACTAAATTCGTATTGTTATCATCTACAATTAAAATGGTCGGCTTATATGTTCCCATTGTCCCTTCCTCACCTTAACTTTATGTTTAGCTTTAGCGATGCGAGCCAATCGTGCTTGAAAATTATGAATGCTAGTTGCGATAATACTTGAAGTTTTTTTACAATAACTTATACTTTAACGAACCTTAACAACAAAAAACCCCGTTATTGGGGTTTTTTATTATGAGTTTATTCATATTGCAAAGCTATTACGGCAAATTACCTGGTTAAGAAAGTGTTTCTCATTGAGAAAATTAAATAAATTTCTTAATATTTTGTTTATGAATGTAACGACGGTTTAATTTTTCCCATTAAATCATTTGTGCTCGAGTGATTCAAGCAGTGAACCTTTGTAAATGTTCAAAAATCATGAATCTCGAGACATTAATGTGCTAAACACTGGCTTTTTTTATGAACTAAGCTAATCCTTATTTTGCACTTGTAGTTAATACCTAATATTTTTATTAGGTTGCTTCTTGTTAGCTTCATTTTTGCCCTAGTGCGCAAATTATTGTTAGACAGCAAGCAATTAACTAAAAAAATGGGCGATATGCCCATTTTTTATTGCTAAAAAAAGGTTTTACTACTTCATAAGTATATAATTATTAAAAACTTACAAACATGCTGGATTTTCGCTTACAAACTTTATTAACGCCTGTTATTAGTGCAATGGGCTATGAACTGCTCGGAATTGAACGTTTACCGCAAGGACGACGCGGTTTTTTAATTCGAGTGTATATTGACCATAGCAATGGCATTAATTTAGCAGATTGTGAACGGGTAAGTTACCAAATCAGCGGGGTGTTAGACGTAGAAAACCCCATTGTTGGCAGTTTTACCCTCGAAGTTTCTTCGCCTGGATTTGACCGCCCGCTGTATACGATTGAACATTATCGACGTTTTATTGGACATAAAGCCAAAATTCGCTTATCTCGTCCGTTAGAAACACGCCGTAACTTTGTTGGGGTCATTCAAAGTGTAGAAATGCCTCATATTATTTTGCAATCCGAAGATGGACAAAGTATCCAACTTCCTTTTGACCAAATTGATAAAGCCAATTTAGTTGCAGAATAAGCTAGGTCTATCATTCCCAACCAAATAGACGACTTAAAAACTTTCTACAAAAATTAAAAAATAGAAGAGAAAGAAGGAACAAGACATCATGAGTAAAGAAATTCTTCGCGTGGTCGAAGCTGTCTCTAATGAAAAAGGGGTTAACCCTGAAGTGATTTTTGACGCGCTAGAATGCGCTTTAGCGAGTGCGACGCGTAAACGCTATGACAATGAAATTGATGTCAAAGTCTCAATTAATCGTCATTCAGGCGAATACACTGCTTTTCGTTGCTGGCAAATTGTTGAAGATAACAAAGTAGATTATCCAGAACGGCAAATCAGTTTAACCGACGCGCAACAACGTGATGCTCAACTACAATTACGCGATTATGTGCGTGAACAAATTGAATCGGTCAGTTTTGACCGTATTGGCGCGCAAACCGCTAAACAAGTCATTGTACAAAAAATCCGTGAAGCTGAACGCGCTTTAGTTATTGATGCTTTCCGCGATAAAGTGGGCGAATTAGTCAGCGGCATAGTGAAAAAGATTGAACGCGGCAATGTGATTTTAGATTTAGGCGGCAATGCTGAAGCGATTGTTCCGCGTGAAGACATGTTGCCACGCCAACCTGTGCGGGTGGGTGACCGATTACGCGGCTATTTAAAAGCCATTCGTCCCGACCAACGTGGACAACAGTTATATTTAAGCCGCACAGCTCCTGAATTTTTAATTGAACTGTTCCGTTTAGAAGTCCCTGAAATCGGCGAAGGAGTGATTGACATTATCAGTGCAGCGCGCGACCCAGGTTTGCGTGCCAAAATTGCCGTTAAAAGTCATGATACTCGTATTGACCCAGTGGGTGCGTGTGTGGGAATGCGCGGTTCACGAGTGCAAGCAGTCACAAACGAATTAGCGGGTGAACGAATTGATATTATTTTATGGGATGAAAGCCATGCTCAATTCGTTATTAACGCTATGGCTCCCGCGGAAGTCGTTTCGATTGTGGTTGATGAAGATGAACACAGTATGGATGTGGCGGTTCGCGAAGACAAATTATCACAAGCCATTGGACGCAATGGGCAAAACGTAAAATTGGCAAGCCAATTAACGGGTTGGACATTAAACGTCATGACTGAAGCCCAAGCGGAAACTAAACAACGTGAAGAAACTCAGATATTAATTAACTTATTTATTCAATATTTAGATGTTGATGAAGAAGTGGCTAAATTATTAGTTGAAGAAGGTTTCTCCAGTTTAGAAGAAGTCGCGTATGTACCTATTAATGAAATGTTAGAAATTGATGGTTTTGACGAAGATACCATTAAAGAACTGCGCGGTCGTGCGAAAGAAGCATTAGCTACTCAAAGTGTAGCCCCTGCACCTGTCGTAGAACCCACTGCGCAACCTAAAACTGTGCGCCATTTAAAAGGGATGACACAACCCTTATCAGATGCTTTAGCAATGCACGGTGTGACAACGTTAGAAGAACTGGCAGAACAAGCCGTTGATGATTTAATGACCATGAGCGATGACATGACTGAAAGTCTCGCTCGCCAATTCATTATGGCAGCGCGCGAACCTTGGTTTGCGCAAGAAGCGGCGGCAGCTGCTTCTAAAGAGTCTGCATAACCCAAGAACGCCACTGTGTTGATTGATACTCATAACAACACAGTGGTTAAATAAACCTTTTTTTCGGAATCGATTCTAATGTCTATGCTCAGATAATACTTGGAAACGATAGAAATACAGATTGATAACAGAGAGACGATATGGCAGAAGCAGTAACCTTTAGACAATTTGCTGATCTTGTAGGTATACAAGTCGACCGTTTGCTTATGCAATTTAAAGATGTGGGTTTGGCGAAACACGCCGATGATAAAATGAGTGAAAGTGACAAAACCTTGTTACTTAAATGTCTCAAACAACCATCCGCCAAAGAATCAGAGGAAACCGCATCTGCGGCTGCCATCTCCAATAGTCCTGCCCGTGTTTCCATCGTGCGTAAACATAAAGAAGTGGTTTCTGGTGCTCATAGTGGTACAGTCAACGTAGAAGTGCGCAAAAAACGGACGTATGTTAAACAATCTTCTTTGCAAATCAGTGCTGATGAACAACAACGTTTAGTCACTGAACTTGAAAAAGAAACAACTCCCAAAGGAGGAGTTTCTGCCCCTGTTGCACCCATTATAGAAGCTGTTGCACCTACAACAACCCCGATTCCTACCCCCACAGCGAAAACAACCGAAGTCAGTCCTGTACCCACAGAAGAAACAAATTCCCCTGTGATTGCAACACCTGCAACTGTTGAAACAACTCCAATTAATCCAACAAGCCCTACTGCTAGTGATTCTACAACCGACGCGAATAGTAAAGTGGAAGATTCTATAAAACATTCTAAAAATAACGTTGCTGACACTCGTTCAAAATCAGCAACTGAAACCAAAACGGCAAATCCATCTGCTAACAACAATAACAAAAACACTCATCAACGAGCAGCAGGTGACGCGCCTAGAGAAGCCAGTGGCAACCGCAATAATCATCAACGTAATGCGGGTGGCAATGCGAACAATCCACAAAACAACCGCAATAATGGCGGTAATTCACAGCAAAATCGCTCACAAAACAACAATAACGCCAAACCAAATGCTTCTGCCAATGGTAATAGTGGCAACAACCAAGGCGGACAAAATCGCCAAGCAGGCGCAAATGCAGGTGGTGGACAAGCGGCTGCTCGTCCTGCTGCGCCGCGTTCTGATGCGAATAAACGCAAAGCCACTCCAACAAGTGCACCCACTGACTTAAACTTTGGGATAGATGAAGAAGAAGATAGCAGCACTAGCTTAGTTGCCGTTGTTGATGAACGCCGCTTAGGTGGTGGTGGTAAACAAGTGAAAGGCGCGAAAAAACCGACAACCCCCGCACGCACGGGGAGTGGTGGTAAAGACGCGAAAAAAGGCGGCGGCAAAGAGCGCGAGAAATTTGATGATGACGATATGCGTCATGGTCGCAATAAAAAGGGTAAAAGACGTGTTGAACCCCAACATGGATTTAATAAACCCACCGCGCCTATTATCCGTGAAGTTTCTATTCCTGAAACGATTACTGTTGGCGATTTAGCACAAAAAATGTCCGTTAAAGTTGCTGAAGTGATTAAGGTAATGATTAACCTTGGCACAATGGCAACAATTAACCAAGTGATTGACCAAGAAACCGCCGCGATTGTGGTTGAAGAAATGGGACATACACCTAAGTTGCTGAATGAAAATGCACTTGAGGACGAATTAACCCAAACAGACCACAGTGGCGAATTAGAACATCGTCCGCCAGTCGTGACCATTATGGGACACGTTGACCATGGTAAAACCTCTTTGCTCGACTACATTCGCACCAGTAAAGTGGCGGCGGGTGAAGCAGGCGGGATTACTCAGCACATTGGCGCGTACCATGTAGAAACTGAAAAAGGCATGATTTGCTTTTTAGATACCCCAGGTCACGAAGCCTTTACCGCAATGCGGGCGCGTGGTGCGAAGGCAACTGATATTGTTGTACTTGTGGTTGCGGCAGATGATGGTGTAATGCCACAAACGCAAGAAGCGATTCAACACGCCAAAGCAGCGAATGTGCCGATTGTAGTTGCAGTGAACAAAATTGATAAACCGCAGGCTGACCCTGAACGGGTAAAACAAGAATTATCTGCGAAAAGTGTTGTTCCTGAAGAATGGGGCGGTGACACAATGTTTGTCCATGTTTCAGCGAAAACTGGACAAGGCATTGACCAACTGTTAGATGCCATTTTATTACAATCTGAAGTTTTAGAACTGAAAACCGTTCGCGACGCGCCAGCACGCGGTTTGATTATTGAATCTCGCTTAGACAAAGGACGCGGTGCAGTTGCAACCATGTTGGTACAACACGGCACATTACGCAAAGGGGATATGCTGTTAGCAGGACAAGAATACGGACGTATTCGCGCCATGTTAAACGAAAATGGCGTACCCTTAGACGAAGCCACGCCATCGATTCCAGTGGAAATTTTAGGCTTATCTGGTACACCAGCGGCGGGTGATGAATGCGTCGTTGTTGCTGATGAACGCAAAGCTCGTGAAATTGCGTTATTCCGTCAAGGTAAATTCCGTGAGGTTAAATTAGCACGTCAAAAAGCCGCCAAATTGGAAAACATGTTTTCCCAAATGGAAGCTGGACAAGCGGTTACCCTCAATGTGGTATTAAAAGCCGATGTGAATGGCTCTGTTGAAGCCTTAAATGATGCGTTAGTCAAATTATCCAATACCGAAGTGCGCGTGAACATCGTGGCGAGCGGCGTAGGTGGTTTAACAGAATCTGATGCAAACTTAGCCGTTGCTTCCAGTGCGATTATGATTGGCTTCAACGTGCGGGCAGATGCAGGGGCGCGGCGCGTAGTGGCTGAGGAAGGCGTAGATTTACGTTACTACAGCGTTATTTACCAAGCCATTGATGAAGTTAAACAAGCTATTAGCGGGATGCTCAAACCAGAAATTAAAGAGCAAATCATTGGCTTGGCAGAAGTACGCGAAGTATTCCGTTCTTCCAAATTCGGCACAGTCGCGGGCTGTTTGGTTATGGATGGCGTTATCAAACGCAGCAACCCCATTCGCGTATTGCGCAATAACGTTGTAGTGTTTGAAGGCGAATTAGAATCTTTACGCCGCTTTAAAGATGACGTGAATGAAGTCAAATCTGGTATGGAATGCGGTATCGGTGTTCGTCACTACAATGATATTAAAGAAAAAGACCAAATCGAAGTTTATGAGCGTGTAGAAATTGCACGGACGTTGTAATTAACGTTTTAAACTAAAAAGATATTACTGATAAAAACGGGGTGTAGATACACCCCGTTTTTATTTTTGAGATTTGACTTGTTAAAATACAAAAAATCTGAAATACTTGTAAATTAACTTCAAAAAAGCACACGGGGGCGTATTTGGCTTCGACGTGGGTTGCGAAACTTGAGGGGCGTGCCGAGTTGTAGTATCTCGTTAAACCACTGCAAAAAAAATAGTCGCAAACGACGAAACTTTCGCTTTAGCAGCTTAGGCTGCTGAACTGCCGCTTGATGTGTCTATGCGTTGAGTTAGGCAGTCATATACATAGAACCGCGTAAGTATATGTCTGGGGTGCTTACGTCAAACTTACTAGACTCACTACTTTATCTGCCTGCCCGTCGGCAGAGGGGTAGCTAAACTAAAGACTGGGCTACGCATGTAGAACCAATAGGCTAGGACTTGCGGACGCGGGTTCAACTCCCGCCGCCTCCACCATCTCTCGGCATTTTCTTTATGGATAAGCAATTCAAATCTATTTCTAAAATAAAGATTTCTAATTTATTAAATAAATATGATGTTGAATGGGATTTAGCCCCTGATATTAATGTGTTATCAGGGATTAATGGCAGTGGTAAAAGTACAATTTTGCAGTATATTTATCATAGTTTCCATCCTGAAACGCTTGATACTTTATTATGTGATGAGTTAATTTTATTCGGTAATGATGGTTGCGAATTTAACAGTAGAGTTGATTTTTATCGAGACCAAAAAAAGCAAGAAACCCCACCTTATTCTAAAATTAGAAATTTCTACCACGCAATAAATTTCCTTTCTCCAAAAATCAATTTTATTAATACCTTTGATATAAAATTAGAAGATATAGATGCTGCAAAAGTTGTTAGATTAAGTGATGTAAATGTTAAAACTACTTTAGATATAGAAATCAGCAAACTACAAAAAGAATATTTAAATTATCAAGTTGATATTAGTAAAAAATTTGAAACTGCTTTGCGTTCACAAAATTATAATTTAAGTGAAAATCAGCTACAAAAAATCACAGAAAAGAAAGACCGTTTTTTAGAGATAGTTGATGAGCTGTTTTTAGCAACCGCAAAAAAAATTGACCGAAATGCAAATGAAATTACTTTTTTGCATCAAGAAGAAAAATTAAGCCCTTATTTACTCTCTTCTGGTGAAAAACAGTTATTAATTGTTTTATTGACTGTTTTAGTTCAAGATTGCCAACCTGCTATTTTAATAATGGATGAACCTGAGATTTCTTTGCATTTTGATTGGCAAAGAAAATTGATTAGTATCATTCGTGAATTAAATCCTTTTGTACAAATTATTTTAGCAACACATTCCCCTGCTATTATCATGGATGGTTGGTTCGCTAAAGTAACGAATATTGAAGATATTCTAAAGCCTAAAAAATGACTTCATTAATAGAAAATACAAACTCTAAATTAATAGAGAGCTATTATTTACTGAATAAAAAGTCATTTTTTGTGATTGAAGTATACGTAGAAAGTTATGATGATGTCGCTTTTTGGCGAGATATTTTGCAAGTTTATGAAACAGAAACGCTAAAATTTCATATTCAACCTGCTTTTGCTTATGAAGCAAAGAAAGGAAAAAAAGCAGTTTTAGAATTACTATCTGCCAATGCAGGAAGTTTTTTATTATTATGTGTAGATAGTGATTATGATTATCTGAGAAAAAACCGCACATCAACTTCAAAAATTATTAATGAATCACCTTATATTTTACAAACCTATACTTATTCAATTGAAAATTGGAAATGTTTTTCAAAAAGCTTACATTCAGTTTGTGTAAAAGCGACTTATAATGATGATATTTTAATTAATTTTGAAATTTTTTTAGAAAAATATTCTCGTACTATTTTTGAATTATTTTGTTGGTCAGTTTATTTAAATTTAATAGAGGGTGATAACCGTTTTACAATTAAGCAATTTTGTGAACTCGTTAAAATAGAAAAAAATTCCATTGCTGAAGATTTTTCAAATCATGGTGAATCACTTATTCAAGCTATCAAAATTAAAGTAGATAATAAATTATTAGAATTAAAAAACTTATATACTGATTATCAAGAAGCAGTTGATAATTTAAAACATGAAATGTCTGAAGTTAATGAAAGTAATTGTTATTTGTTTATTCAGGGTCATACTTTATTTGAAAATGTTGTTTTAAAGCTTTTGAATTCATTTTGTAGTTTTTTAATCAAAACTAAACATCAAAATATTTCTGCTGCTGATGTTAGTTATAATGTAAAAATACAAGAGCGTTATGAATATAACAATCAATTAAAAGACGTAAAAGATGTTTTAGAAATAAATACTGATTTTAAAAATTGTTTCTTATTTGAAAAAATTAAAACGGATATAGAAAATTATTTAATTCTATTCAAAAAAAATAATTATTAGGACTAACATGCTTTAAAACAAAACCTAAAGATTGCTAGTCCCATTATTAAACCTACCCCCTCACCTCAAACAAACTACGATATTCCTGCAATTGCTCTAAAGTAAGCATGAAAACACCGTCGCCGCCGCGTTCAAAATCAAACCATAAGAAAGGAATAGTAGGATAAGCTTCTACAAGGGCGTGTTGACTGAAACCAACTTCGACAATTAATAAACCTTGCGGGGTTAAAAAATCTGCCGCTTGGCTTAAAATCTGCCGCACAAAAAATAATCCATCCTCGCCCGCTTCTAAACCTAAACGCGGCTCATGATGATATTCTTCTGGCATAGTGGCGATTTCATCCGCATCCACATACGGCGGATTGCTTAAAATAATGTCGTATTTCATGCCTTTTAATGCACTGAATAAATCTGATTTAACAGTAAAAACCCGCTCTTGCAAACCATAATGTTCAATATTATCTTGAGCAACCCGCAAGGCTTCGGGTGAAATATCCACCGCATCAACTTCTGCTTCTGGAAAAGCTAATAAAGCACTCGCAATCGCAATGCAACCACTGCCCGTGCATAAATCTAATGCCCGTTTAATATTTTTTCCATCAAGCCAAGGTTTAAAACCGCTTTCAATTAATTCTGCAATCGGTGAGCGGGGAATTAAAACGTTTTCATTAACAAAAAACTGCATACCCGCAAACCATGCAGTTTGTGTTAAATACGCTACTGGAATACGTTGATGTAAACGTTTGTTTAATAACTCTAAAATAAAAATTTTTTCTTTATAAGTTAAACGAGTCGTCCAGAATTCTTTGGGAATATTATGCGGCAAATGTAAGGCATACAGCACCAAGGCGAGTGCTTCATCAATCGCATTGTCAGTGCCATGTCCAAAAAATAAGTTAGCTTCATTAAAGCGGCTCGCGCCCCAGCGAATAAAATCGGCAATTGTGTGTAATTCTTCTGCGGTTTGTTCCATCATAAATGCGTTTTCCTTGTGGATTAAGTGTGACTGTTGCGCCGCCGCTTTAAAAATTTATTCCCAGCTTAATTGTGAACCCGTGCGATAATCACGCACCCGCCCTTCAAAGAAATTCACCTCTTGTTTCATCTCGTAAGCAGAAATCCATGGCATAGGATGCTCTCTGATATTGAACAAAGGAGCTAATTCAAATTGCTTGCATACGTTATTCGCCATGAATTTCGCGTAGTCGCTATACGTCGCAACCGATAACCCAGGAATACCGCCGTTAGGCATGGTTGCTTTGCCGAATGCAATTTCTAGGTGCACCGCTTCATTGATGATTGCTCGCGCCCGTTCCTGCATAGCGGCATCCCACAATTGCGGATTTTCACGGATAATTTGCAGAATCAACCACCGTCCATTAATTGCGTGCAGGTTTTCATCGCGCCAAATATACTGATATTGCTGTGCAGTATTGCGTAATTTATTTTGCCGCGCCAACGCAAAAACCTGTGAAAATGCAACAGGGAAAAACAGGTATTCAAAAATGTAATAGCTGAATAAGTCCTCAAGTAACGCACGATTTGCGATATAATCGCCGATAGGAGCTTCACAGCTAACAACGTTATTAGTGAAGTTCAAATTCCAGTTGAGTTTTGTGACTAACTCAGGAATTTCTTGATACAAGTTGAAAATTTGCCCTTGTCCTTTTTCATCAAGCCCGAATGACTCTAAAACGAAAAAATACGACTCAATATGGTTCGCTTCCTCTGCCATTTGCCAACGTAGATATTGACGCATTTCGTTAGCTGTGATGTGCTCTAAAATCGCGTTATCAAGGTTATCAGGCACTAAGTTATCAGAGGCGGTTAAATAGGAGATGTTGCATTTAAACATCCATCGCTCCTCTTCGGTCAACTTGTTGCCCGAATTCCAAAGCAGTTTATCGTCACCCATTGCAATGTCCGCCGGCACCCAGAAATTATTGCGGGCGTTTAAAAAGCGTTGTCTGACATCGGGGTATTTGAAAGGTACAGGCTGGCGAACATCATAACCTTGACCGCCGATAATTTTAACGCTATCGGCATGAGGTACGCGATGACCTACTGAAACGGGGTCAAGACTGCGAATGCGTACGGCTTTTTTAGCTGCACTGATAGACGTTTCTGCTTGAATTACAATCGGCGCGTGCATTGGTGCTTGATTTAAGACAGGAGTTGCCAATGGTGGGTTGACTATTGTTGATTTTGCTGCATTATTGAACGCAGTTTCTTCTTGCGCTGATTCTAATGGAATACGGCTCACCTGTGAAAAAGTACGCGCAGCTTGCGCCATTACGGGCTTATCTAAAATTGAATGGGCTTTTTTCTTTTGTAATGGGCTTTCAGCAACAGGTGCGTTAATATCAAAAGGTTCATCAAAATTGAGCATCACAAGACTCCAACTGGGTAATCGGCAATAGAAGGTAGGGTATTTTAGTGTAAATTTTAGTTAATGCAATTTGTTCAAATTGAGTGTTTTGAGATGAGTTAGCACGGATAAAGATGAATGTCTCCTCTCTATTTTCGGGGATGTAGCAAGAGTCATTTGTGGAATAACTGATGTTCAAACTGAATGCCACACAAAAATTAAATTTATACCATTATTACAGTGCTTAAATTTTTATTTAAAATTCAATAGATTATTTTTGTAAAATTACTTTTTAGAAATAAGGAAGCCTTTTCATGCAACCTATGCTTAATATGGCGATTAAAGCCGCTCGCCAAGCAGGTAACGTATTAATTCGTAAATTTGACCGTCGGGATGAATTGCAAGTTTCAAGCAAAGGATTACGGGATTTTGTCTGTGATGCAGACAAAATGGCTGAACGGGCAATTTTAGAGACCCTAATGAAAGCTTATCCTACACATAGCTTTTTAGCAGAAGAAAGTGGATTACAAACAGGAAGCGACTTTGAATGGGTAATTGACCCCTTAGATGGCACAACCAATTATATCCATGGACATCCACAATTTGCGGTATCTATCGGATTGTTAAAAGAAAAACAATTAGTTGTAGGCGTGGTTTATGACCCATTACGCGATGAATTATTCCAAGCAATGAAAGGCAATGGCGCACAGTTAAATAATCGACGGATTCGTGTCAGTTCAGCTTTATCATTGAACGATACTTTAATTGGTACTGGCTTTCCATTCCGTTATCCAATCTGGGTTGAACCTTATATGCAAATGTTTAAAGCGGTTTACCCACATGTGACCGATATTCGACGCGCAGGGTCGGCGGCTTTAGATTTAGCGTATGTCGCAGCGGGACGTTTAGATGGCTATTGGGAAATTGGTTTAAAATCATGGGATATGGCGGCAGGTGCATTAATTGTGCGTGAAGCAGGGGGGTTTGTGACCGATTTTAGCGGTGGTGCAGACTATTTAGAAACTGGGAATATTATTGCAGGCAACGGCAAAGTGCTCAACGGCTTGTTGCAGACAATTCAACCCTACTTAATTGAAGGTTTACGCAAATAACAGGATAGGAAAAATATGATGTCAACACCCCGCGTCGCGCTGTTTGTGACATGCTTAGTAGATTTTTATCGACCTTCAGTTGCTTTTGCCGCGTTGCGATTATTAGAACAAGTGGGCTGCGAAATTTTTGTGCCTGAAGTACAAACTTGTTGCGGACAACCTGCTTTTAATCAAGGCGATATAGCGACTGCTCAAGCATTAGCCCAACAAGTCATTGAACACTTTCAAAACTATGACTATGTGGTGTTGCCATCAGGTTCTTGCGCCGGCATGATGCGCATTCATTATCCTGAATTATTTAGCAATAATGCCGCAATGACTGAGCAAATCGCGACGTTTTCCGCTAAATGTTACGAATTAACTGACTTTCTCAATCGGCAAGGGTGGTTACCCGCTGACACCGAAACTTACAGCGAAACAGTCACCTATCATGACAGTTGTTCAGGTTTGCGCGAGCTAGGCATTAAAGCGCAACCGCGCCATCTCCTCAATTTAATGGGTATCAATGTTCAAGAAATGGAAAATACTGATGTATGCTGTGGATTTGGTGGCACTTTCTGCATTAAATACAGCGATATTTCTACCCGCTTAGTGACTGATAAAGTCAGCGATATTGAAGCTAGCGGTGCAACGACACTCAGTGGCGGCGATTTGGGCTGTTTATTAAATATTGCCGGACGATTAAAACGCCTTGCCAAACCAATAAAAGTCTATCATGTTGCGGAACTTCTTGCTGGTAGCGCGATAGACACCCCCAGCATTTAATGTTGCTCTAACTCCTCGAGTATTTATCTGTCCCCATTATGCAGATTAAGTTTAAATCTCAACATCGCGTTATTCTAAAAGATGTCGCACAAGAAAATAAAGTCTTCAAGTTTCGCGTTATTTTAGGGTGGTTTGGTATTATTCTCGCGTTATCTTTTGTGGTAATGCGCTTGTTTTTTTTACAAGTGACGAATCATGAACAATACACTACCCTCTCAGAAAATAACCGTTTAAAAATTCTCCCATTAACTCCCAGTCGCGGCTTTATTTATGACCGCAACGGCGTGTTATTGGCAGAAAATCGGGCTTCTTATCGTTTAGAAATCACGCCTGAAAAAGTCGAAGACATGGATGCAACGTTAAAAGCGTTAAGTGAATTCATTCGTTTAACGGATGAAGATATCAACCGCTTTAAAAATCAACTCAAACGCGCCCGACGCTTTCACCCTGTCCCTTTGCGTTATTATCTCAATGAAGATGAAGTTGCCCGTTTTGCGGTACAACGCCACCGTTTTGATGGGGTTGATGTTTCTTCCGATTTAAGTCGGCGTTATCCGCTCGGCAGTGTAGGTGCGCACATTGTGGGCTATGTGGGACGAATTAATGAACAAGAATTAACCACAATTGACCGCTCTAATTACACTGATAGCGAATATGTTGGAAAACTAGGAATAGAAAAAGCGTATGAAACTGCACTACATGGCAAAGTGGGTTTTCAACATGTAGAAACTAATGTGCAAGGGCGAATTTTACGCGTTTTAGAACGTACAGCTCCTGTCCCTGGACGTAATTTATACTTAAATATTGATTTTGCCTTACAAGCTTATGCAGAAGAGTTGATTAAAAATGAACGCGCGGCGGTCGTTGCAATTGAACCAGCAACAGGTTCAGTCATTACTTTAGCCAGTATGCCCAGTTTCGACCCCAATTTATTTGTGGGTGGGATTGATAGCGCGACGTACAAAATTCTGCGCGATTCTCCTGACCGCCCTTTGTATAATCGTGCTTTGCGCGGGGTTTATCCGCCTGGTTCAACCGTTAAACCTTTTATGGCGTTAGCAGGCTTAGAATACGGCGTGCGTACGGAAAGCAGTCAAACATGGTGTCCAGGTTGGTATACCTTAAGCGGGCAATCCCATCGTTTTCGTGATTGGAAACGAACAGGACACGGCTATGTCAATTTAGTGCGTTCTATCGAACAATCTTGTGACGTGTATTATTATGATTTAGCACATGATTTAGGGATTGACCGCGTTCACACTTTTATGAGTCGTTTTGGTTTCGGCAAAAAAAGCGATATTGATTTAACTGGCGAATTATCAGGTTTAATGCCCTCCAAAGAATGGAAAACCCGCGTGCGCAAAACTTTATGGTATCCAGGGGAAACCTTAATTACAGGGATTGGACAAGGCTATATGCTTTCTACCCCTGTACAATTAGCCGTTGCGACGGCGGCTTTAAGTATGCGCGGACAATTGCGTCAACCGCGCGTTGGTTTTGCGTTAGATGACCCTGCAACGCATGAATCAGAAGTGATTCGTTCTCCGTTACAAGCCACAATTGCCTTAAAAGATGAAAAATTTTGGGATGCGTCTATCCGTGGAATGGAAGCTGTTGTAAGTGCACACGGGACAGCACGTAAAGTCGGTTTTCGCTCACCTTATCGTTTTGCAGGGAAAACAGGGACAGCACAAGTCTTTGGTATTAAACAAGATGCACGTTATGATGCGCGCAAAATTGATAAAAAATTACATGACCACGCATGGTTTATTGCCTTTGCACCTTTAGAAAATCCTAAAATTGCAGTAGCGGTGATTGTAGAAAACGGCGGGAGCGGGAGCGGAGTAGCTGCCCCCATTGCCAAAAAAGTCATGGATTACTATTTACTAGGTGCACCCGCGACCAGTTCAGACGATAAAGATGCGCCAGCAACCCGCACCCATTCGGAATAAATTATAATTAACGCAATAGACCTACTAACGCGAATTTGGCAAGAAGTCAAAACGAAAACAAAGACCTACTAGGTCTTCGAGACCTAGTAGGTCTGCCGCTTTGGATTCAAAAGGCTGCCTATCACTTGAATTTAAAAAATAATTGAAGCTGACTTTAAGGCATTAACATTGTTTGTGGCAAAAAAACATGGAAATGTGACCCATGATGCAGCTCACTTTCCAATGTTAAATAACCACCCATAATTTTACTAAAATACAAAGCAACAGCTAAACCAAACCCTATTTTAGATTCATTCTCCGTCCATAAAGGCAAAGATTGATTACGCAATTGTTTTTGCAACTCCTCACTAATCCCAATCCCTGTATCAGAAATTGTAAAACAAATCCAATCAACTTCTTGTTTTTGCAAAGTAATAATCTTTAAACTAATAATCCCTTTTTCAGTAAATTTACACGCATTACTCCACAAATTTAATAAAATTTGCCGCAACAAACTATAATCCAATTTCAACTGAATATTCTTTAAATTTTCCTCTAAAATAATCCGTCCTTGATTTTGCCTATAACTTAATTGACTCATTAAAGTTTCTTCCAAACCTGCGATAAATTTCCCCAATTCAAAAACTTCACTATGAATACGGAGATTTCCACCTTCAATTTGGGTGAAATTTAAAATTTCATTCACCAACTCTAATAAATGTTTACCATAATCACAAACATAATCCACTTGTTGCAAAAACTGCTGCTCTGTCAATTTATCAATATGCTGTGCAAAAGAATATTTATAACGTAATAAAGTATTAACAGAAACAAATAACTCTTGGGCAATACTACTTAAAAAACGACTTTTAGAATAACTCACTTGTTCAGCAGCTAATTTAGCTTTTTGCAAACTTTCAGTAATCACTAATAAACGTTCATTCTGCTTTTTCAAACGATGATTTTGCTCATCTAATTTTTGCAATTCTTCAATCATTTTAATGCTATTAGATTGCATCTCTTTTTGAAAACGTCCAAGTTTCAAATGTGTTTCAATTCTTGCTAACAATTCACGGGTTTCAAATGGTTTAGTTACATAATCAGCCGCACCTAATTCAAATGCTTTAACTTTATCCAAAGTATCCGACAAAGCCGTCATAAAAATGACTGGAATATCACGGGTTGCTAAATTACTCTTTAAACGCTGACAAACCGTAAAACCATCCATTTCTGGCATCATAATATCTAATAAAATTAAATCAGGTTGACTATTTTCCACTTTGCGTAATGCACTTTCCCCATTCTTAGCAATTAAAGGAACATAACCTTCTGCATCTAATAATACTACCAATAAATCTAAGTTTGCTGGTGTATCATCCACAACTAAAATTTTATAAGGAATAAATAAAGGAGGTTCGATATGAATCATTGTATTATCCTCAACTATTTTTAATCATTATTTATACAGTGACTAAATTCTTTTTTTATCACTAAAAAAAGAATTTAAAAGAATTTATTTTAACAATCGTTGAGGAACTAACAAAGTAAAAGTGCTTCCTACATTTAGTTGACTTTCTACACTAATTTCCCCTTGCATCATCTCAGCAAAGCGTTTAGAAATTGTTAAGCCTAAACCAGTCCCTCCAAAATGACGTACAATTGAATTATCCGCCTGAGAAAACGCATTAAAAATTAAATGTTGTTGTTCTTGACTAATTCCAATGCCTGTATCTTTTGCTGCAAATTTAAAATACGTTACTTCATCTTGTATTAATGAAGTAACTCCTAAAGTAATTTTACCCGACTTTGTAAACTTACAAGCATTTCCTAAGAAATTAATTAATATCTGACTTAATTTAGTCAAATCGTTATATAAAATATAACAACACTCTAGTTTTTCTACTTCAATCGAAAAATGATTGTGGTTTCTTTCTGCTAAAGGATGAATCGTAGATTCTACCCGCTTTAATAACTCACTTAATTCAAACTCTTCTAAATACAAAGTCATTTTACCTGCTTCTAATTTAGAGAAGTCCAAAACCTCATTCAATAAATTAAGCAAATGTTGTCCAGAATTATGAATATGAGATAACTCAGTAACAAAATGAGATTCTTTATTTTCTGAATCTAAAATTTCATCTTTTAATAACGCACTATAACCCAAAATTGCATTCATGGGTGTACGCAACTCATGGCTCATATTCGCTAAAAATTCGCTTTTAATTCTATTATTACGCTCAGCCGTTTCTTTAGCGCGTTGTAAAGCCTCTGTGAGTGTAATTAAATTTTCATTATTTTTTTGCAATATTTCATTCTGTTGTTTAAGCAATTGCTCTTGCTGAATTAATTGATTATTTTTAAATTTTAACTCACGCTGTAATTGATATAAAGCTAAATGTGTTTTAATTCGACTTAATACCTCTTCGTTTTGAAAAGGTTTTGTAATGTAATCTGATGCACCTAAAGAAAAACCTTTTACTTTATCAATGGTTTCCGCCAATGCCGTCATAAAAATAACTGGAATATCTGCGGTTTCTACCTTAGCTTTTAAATATTGACAAACATCAAAACCATTTAAATTTGGCATCATCACATCTAATAAAACTAAATCTGGTGGATTAAGTTCTATTTTACGCAAAGCACTTTCGCCACTTTTAGCAACCAAGACTGTATAACCAGCATCATCTAACAAAGTAAGCAACAAATCTAAATTACTTGGAATGTCATCTACAATTAAAATAGTGGCTAACGATTGATTAGAGTTTGACATTTTTACTGTTCCACTTAAATTATTTTAAATAAGGTTTCATTAAATCAGCAATTAATTCATCATCAAATTTTTCAGCTAATTCTATTATTTTCTCCATTAATGGAGCTAATTCAGGATAATTTTGTTTTAAAAACTCTGCTTGTTTAGTAATCGCAATCACATTTCCAATAAGCGCATTATCATAAAAGAACTTTGCTTGTTCTTTAGTTAAAATAGATTTGTAAGATTTTGCATCAAATTGCGTTTTTTCAGTTTGCGGTATTTCAGATGTTTCATTAGTGGGAAACTCTGTTTTAGTGGATTCTGAATAAATCCATGTTAAAGGTAACCATGTTTCTAAACACTTTAAAATCGTCTCAAATTTATAAGGTTTAGAGAAATAAGCATTACACCCTGCTTGCATACTTTCTTTTTCATGAATTCCAAATGCACTAGCAGAGACTGCAATAATAGGAATGGTTGAATGGTGTACAACTCGCAAATTCCGAACAGCCTCAATGCCGCTTAAAATAGGCATGACTAAATCCATAAAAATTAAATCGGGCTGGTATTGTATTGCACATTCAATTGCTTCTTTTCCATTATGTGCAAAAATGATTTCAAAACCTAAAGGTTCTAAAAATTGTTTAAGTACATTTAAATTCTCTTCTTTATCATCTACAGCCAGTAGGCGATAACCTTGTCGTTGTTGCGCGACAATTGGACTATTAGGTAGTAATTGGTATCCAGTGATAACTTGTTTTTTCTCAAAAAGAGGAATAATACCGACATAGTTTTGTTTTTTATTGGTAATTGCCTTTAAAGGAATTTCAAAATAAAAACAAGTTCCTTTTCCTAACTCACTGCTGACTTTAATTTCCCCTCCCATCAATTTAATTAAACGTTGACTAATTGATAAACCTAAACCAGAGCCTTGTAATTGATAATATCGGTCGCCAGTTTGTTTAAAAGGAGCAAAAATAATTTCTTTATCAGTGTCTTTAATGCCAATCCCCGTGTCTTCAACGGTAATATATAAAGATTGTTGCTCTGTATTATATTTCAAACGTAAATTAATTTCGCCTTGTTCTGTAAATTTTAAGGCATTTCCTAATAAATTAATCAGCACTTGACGTAAACGTTTATCATCGCCAATAACATAATTTGGTAAATTAGAACAAGGATAATAATAAAATCCTAAAGATTTTTGTTGTGCACGGATATTAAACATATCCACAATGTCATTAATAAAATCATTTAAATTAAATTCTACATAATAAAGCTCAATTCTACCTGATTCCACACGAGATAAATCCAAAATATCATTAATTAAATTCAAAAGATGCTCACCACTTCGGCGCACAATGGCAATACTTTTTTGCAAGTTTCCTTCTAAATTTTTATTACGTTCTAATAATTGAGCATGTCCTAAAATAGCATTTAATGGAGTACGCAATTCATGACTCATATTTGCTAAGAAAATACTCTTTGCTTGATTTGCAACTTCTGCTTTTTCTTTAGCTTCTTTTAATTGACTAGTAGAAATCTCTAAGTCTTGAGTCATTTTAGTAAAGGCAGTTGCTAATTCTCCTAATTCATCTTTATTTTGTTTATCTAAAGCGACTTTGAAATTTCCATTTGCAACATTAATTGCAGCATCCCGCAGTTGTTTTAAAGGAGAAGATAAGTATCGTGAAATCAACCAAGAAAAAACGGCAGTTAAAATAATAATCGTGATAAAAACAATTAAACCTACTTGATAAAGTGTGTTGGTTAAAGCTTGCATTGCTTCTGTAATTTCAGAAGATTGTTCACTGATAATTCCTTGATATTGTTCTTCTGCTAAAGCAATTTCTACATATCCTGCATTAATTCCTTCGTAAGCAACTTTAAAAGCAATAATGTGATTATTATCACGGTGTTCTAATATCACTTTTTCTATATCTAGCGTAGTTGTTGCTATAGATAAACTTTGCATAAAGTCTTTATTTTCTGCTGTACCATCAGTCAGAATTAAACCATTGCTATCAGCAATATGGACATATTTGATGGGTAGCCATACGTTTAGTTCATCATTAATAATTCTTTCTAATTGTCCAATTTTTAAAGCATATAAAGGGTCAAATAAACGTTTACTTAAATAGACAGCAACTCTAATAATTTCACTATCTTGATGTTTTTTAGCTTCGGTAATGGTATTGCTATGTAAAGCAGTTGCTGTTGCAAGTCTTGCAGTGTTTTCCCATAAAAAGCGTTCACTTAAAATGAAAGCAAGACCAATTAAGCATAAATTGAGCATAGTTATCCATAGTGCATATTTAATACTGATGCGCATAATTGCTTAAATTTCCTTCGTTAATTATTTTTAGGTAAATGTGTAAAGAGTTGATTTGTACGCTCTAAAATTTCGTTATCATTTTCTTGTAGTAATTTGAAATCTAAAATATTGGCTTTTTTAAGTGCGATTTGTCCTTTAATACTTTTCCTTAGATTTAAAAAGGCTTGATTGATTTTATTAATTGTGTTGATTTCTAAATTGGCATTTGCACAAATTAACCAACGTAAAGTGGAAGGTGTTTTAGCAATAGGACGTAATTGCTCTTGTATTTTGGGAGGAACAAAACGTGTGAAATCATCTGGGCTTAATGCGCCAGCATCGGTTTTATTGAGTAAAACCCAGAAAGCAATATTTTTTTTATCTTCAGCAAATAAATAATGTAAATTGTCTTTTAAAGAAACATCTTTAGAAAAATTTAAAATTAAACCTTGTTGTTTTAAAAAAGCATAGGGGAGCGCATAAGAGGAAACAGAATAAGGGGTATCAAAAGCAATGGTTTTTCCTTTGAGAGCTTGAATATCATAAATATTACTTTCTTTTTTTACAAAGATAATTGAATAGTATTCAGCTTCATCATTTTGTAAACCAATCAATATAGGTTTAAATGCTAATTGCTTTTGTAATGAGAGCACAATTAATGAAGTGCTCATTACTAAATCAATTTCACCTACTTCTATACGTTGCATTAAATCGTTAAAAGTATCTGCGATAAATAAGCTAACTAAGTAATTTTCAGTTGAGTTGTTAGCGTTGAGCTGATTAAGCTCAATAGTTAATTGTTCGGTGAGACGTTTATAAAGTTGTAAACTTTGTTTGGGTTCATCTTTATAAAAATTCATAACACCTAATTTTAAAGTTTTAATATTTTTTTGTTGTTCTTCATCAGCAAAACTGTGAGTAGCAAAAAATAGAAAATAGATAATAAAAATAATTATTTTTAACATAAGTTAATATTATTAATAGGAAATTTTGGAGATTAGTTATTTTTTTATGCAAAAAACACTCCTTAGTTCCTTTCTAAAATAGTCGTGAATGTTCTAGAAAGTTTGTTGTCTCTAATGATGTGCTAATACCAGTAAACAAAATATAACAATAATAATATATATATTTAAAAGATAATTATATAGAAACGCAAATCTGTGGATAAGTCACTTTTTTCTTTTATTTTTAATAGGTTATCCTGTGGATAACTTGTGGATAACCTGTGGATAACTTTTGAAATTAATAAAGTTATCCACAGGGTAGCGTTTTTGCCTGTGGATAAGTCACTTTTTTCTTTTATTTTTAATAGTTTATCCTGTGGATAACTTTTGAAAAAACGTTGTTTTTTGCACTTTTTACTCAAAATGCCTGTGGATAACTCGGTTTTTTATTTTAAAATCAATTTATTATCCTGTGGATAACTTTTGTTTTTGCAGTAAAAAATGGGAAAGTTATGCACAGCCTGTGGATAAGTCACTTTTTTCTTTTATTTTTAATAGTTTATCCTGTGGATAACTTTCAAAAACGGTGATTTTGTTCTTGAAATTGGGAATATTTTAAAAAAACTTATCCACAGCCTGTGGATAAGTCTGTTTTTATTTTTAAAATCAGTAAATTATCCTGTGGATAACTTTTGCAATTGAACAGATAAGATGAGAAGTTTTAAATAAAATCCTGAATTTTTTATGCGAGAATAACGTGCACTTCCTAGCATTAACCCTTATCATGTTGCAATTCTTTGGCAATTATCTACAGAATCCATGCTTTTAGGAGAAGGTTCTCATGACCCCAGCGTTAAATATTGATGAACAAGAATTAGCTAAATTCAGCGCATTAGCGGCGCAATGGTGGGATTTACACGGAGAATTCAAACCTTTACATGAAATTAATCCCTTGCGTTTAGCGTTTATTGAACAGTGTGCTGGTGGTTTGGCGGGTAAGAAAGTGCTTGATATAGGATGTGGGGGTGGGATTTTAAGCGAAAGCATGGCAGCAAAAGGAGCGCAAGTGACAGGCATTGATATGAGCAGCGCGCCTTTAAATGTAGCAAAATTGCACTTATTTGAGTCTAATTTGCAGGTAGATTATCAACAAATCACCGCAGAGCAGTTGGCAGCCCAGCAATCGCAGCAATTTGACATTGTAACGTGTATGGAAATGTTGGAGCATGTGCCTTCGCCTGAGTCAGTGGTTAAAGCGTGTCAACAGTTGGTCAAACCAGAAGGGCATGTATTTTTTTCGACTATCAATCGTAATTTAAAAGCTTATGTATTTGCGATTGTCGGGGCAGAATATGTGTTGCAGTTGTTGCCTAAAGGGACGCATGACTATGCAAAATTTATTCGTCCAATGGAATTGGAACGTTGGGCGCGCCAAGCAAATTTGACAGTTAAACATTTGAAAGGTATGAGTTATAATCCTTTCACTAAAGTCTATAGTTTGGGAGGCGATGTGTCCGTGAATTATTTAATGCACGCTGTAAGTGAGTGATAAATGGCTTTTATTGAGTCTGAAATTCCTTTAAACGCTATCTTATTTGATTTGGATGGTACGTTAATCGATAGTGCTGTCGATTTAGGATTTTCTTTAAATCAGTTACTTGCAGCACATAACCAGTTACCTGTACCAATTAGCCAATCGCGAGTATGGGCAGGACAAGGCGCGGGGGCGTTAGTGCGAGGCGGGTTTGGTTATTCAGCCCAGCATCCTGAATTGGAAACTTTAAAACGGCAATTGGTTGAAATTTATGCGGCAAATTCAACGCGCGCCACAACTTTTTTTGACGGAGTGGAGCAGGTGCTCAGCACCTTAGAGGCTAAAGGCATAAAATGGGGGATTGTGACTAACAAAATGGGCTTTTTAACACAGCCGATTGTCGCGCACTTAGGGTTAGACCGTTGTGGCTGTATCGTCAGTGGAGACACGCTAGCGCAACAAAAGCCCCACCCCGCCCCCTTACTCTATGCTTGCCAATTGCTCGGCGTAGAACCCGCTTTTTGTGCGTATATGGGGGATTCTTACTCGGACATTCAAGCAGGACACAATGCAGGAATGCGGACATTTATTGCTAGTTATGGTTATTTAGAAAATACTGCCCAGCCGCTTGAATGGGGTGCGACGGCAATTTTTGCGCATCCGCTTGCTTTGTTAACTTGGTTAAACAATCATTTAGGTATTTAAAAGCTGCTATTTTTTTCCAATTTTTCCGCTTTTTTGGATATTTTTATGCAAAGTCATTCTTCATCTTCGCCTGCTCAGTATTGCCAACAAAAAGCGTTTACCGTGGGAAATTGTTCGTATTACAGCATGCAAGTTGTCCCAGCTACGCATCGAGCCGCATTAATTACATTACATGCTTTTTTTAAGGAAATTCATGATATTGTTTATGAATGTCAAGATTTTGGCATTGCGCGTCTAAAATATGAATGGTGGAAAAATGAAATTCAACAAACTTTTCAGGGGAATGCGCAACATCCAGTCACGCAAGCCTTGAGTGAATTGATTCAGCGTTATGGGCTAGTAGAAGCGTATTTTATTGATTATATTGAGGGTTATGCGAGCAATTTAAACCAAAATCATTATGAAAATTTTCAGCAAGTTGAACATTATTGCAAGCATACGGGCGGTATTGCGAGCCTTTTGTGTACGCAAGTATTAGGCTATCAACAAGAAAGCACCTTGCAATATGCTGAGCGGTTGGGAATTGCGCTGCAACTCATGGATTTTATTTTTAATTTACGGCGCGATTTATTAAAAGGTTTAATTTATATTCCGCAAGACGAATTACGACAATTTAAAGTCACTGAAGAACAATTATTTGAACAGCAATATAGCGATGAATTGATTGCTTTGTTGGCGTATCAGGCAACTCGAGTACGCACAATTTTACATAATACTTTTAAGATGTTAAATAAAGAAGACCGTTCACGCCAATTAGCGGGGATTGTGCGGGCGCGTTTGGGATTGGAAACTTTAAAAGAAATTGAAAAAGAAGGGTATCGTTTATTTAGCCATCGTACACGGTTAACACCTTTACGCAAATTATGGCTGAGTTGGCTTACTCGCTGGCAAGCCAACGCAGGAAAAATGCCGTGTTAAACGCGATTCCAACGTTTGGCTGCATCGGCAATGCGAATGCCGTAGCATTCCGCCGTAAAACGGTCACCTTCATCTAAACAGGCAATATTATTTTCATTAGGACTGCTTTGTCCCATTACGCCAAGAAATGAACCTAAACGATTAAAACCGGCTTGTTTATCAATATATTCGCTGGGTACAGTGCCCGTTCCCAGCCAAATCATGCAATGTTGCGCAGCAAAAGTTGCAAGGTATAATAAAGTGCTTTGTTTATCGCCACTTAATGAGCCAGAATGCGTAAATCCGCCCGCAAATTTATTTTTCCATGCTTGCGAAAACCATTGATTGCCAGTGGCATCAGCAAAGGCTTTAAATTGGGCAGCAACACAGCCCATATAAGTGGGTGAACCGAAAATAATGGCATCGGCAGCCGTTAATTTGGCTAAAATCTCGGGCGATTCCCAACGACCACCGTTAAATTGTTGTTCTTCAATGCGTAATAATTCCGCTTGGCTGTCTGCGACCCGTTGCACGCCGCTGGCAATGGCTTCCGCCATAAGATGAGTATGTCCAGAACCTGAAAAATAAAGAATTGCAACGCTTGTCATAATGTAGATATTCCCTGAATTGATGAGTTGGTTTTTAATGTTTAGGCAATCAAAATATTTATATTCAAATAATTATTTCGTTCCGATGTTCCGCATCATTGCCATTGAGTTAAGCGCATTTGTAGGATGGAATAAGTGCACGCCGTATTCCACCATGCTGTTTATAAACTATTTTTGCTTAACTTTGGCAGAGCTTCATGGTGGAATACGTTTTGCTATTCCACCCTACAACGATTATTTATGACACCTAAATCTTGTAATTATAATAAAGTTGAATAGTTTACTCGGAAAAGTGCTTAAAATTACATTAACGGCGTAAAAAATTATTTTATAAATTTCATGCTTTTAACTCTTATTTTTCAACATGACTGTTAGCAATTCGCTGTTTGCTGATTTGCCGCCGCCGACAATTTTAAATGTCGCCCTTGATGTTCCGCTTGCTCAACACTTTGATTATTTCCCGCCTGTTGCTTCGGATTTAAGCAAAATTCAAATAGGAATGCGGGTTTTAGTGCCGTTTAGACAAAAAACCTTAATTGGGATTATTATCAATATCGCGCAACATTCTGATATTGCAACCACTAAATTAAAAACAGCACTAGCCGTTTTAGATAATCAGCCACTTATTTCAAAAGAATTTTTAGACTTATTACAGTGGGCAAGTCGTTATTATCATCATCCTTTAGGCGAAGTTATCGCCACAGCTTTACCTAATCTTATTCTTAAAAATCAACAGCTCCCTGAGTTTTTCCCTAGTCACGGACTTTGGTGCGTCACTGAACAAGGGGCACAAATCGCTGTCGATAGTTTGAAAAAAAATCAAAAACGGCAAGCCCAAATTTTAGCGTTATTACAACAACATCCACACGGTATTGATGAAACGAGTTTAGCGTTAAAAGTAGAAAAACCGCGTGTAACTTTATTAGCGTTATATAAAAAAGGGTGGGCAACTTCACAAGCGACCAGTGCAGAAAATCAAGAGACACCGCACCAACTTAACGCAGACCAAAGCCATGCGTTGCAACAGATTATTGCCGCGAGCGAGCAATTTTATCCATGTTTATTGGAAGGCGTGACGGGAAGCGGGAAAACGGAAGTATATTTGCAAGTAATTCAACATATTTTGCAACAACACAAACAAGCATTAGTTTTAGTGCCAGAAATCAATTTAACGCCGCAAACAGTTAAACGGTTTAGACAACGTTTTGCCGTGCCGATTGCAGTGCAACATTCGGCGTTATCAGAAAAAGAACGGTGGCAAACGTGGTACGCGGCGCAGCAGGGACAAGTAGCGATTGTTATCGGTACACGGTCGAGTGTGTGGACACCGTTACCCAATTTAGGGGCGATTATTATTGATGAAGAGCACGATAACGCTTATAAACAACAAGACCATTTTCGCTATTCTGCGCGTGATATAGCCATTCTACGCGGGCAACGGGCAAAAATTCCCGTTATTTTAGGCACAGCAACGCCCGCGTTAGAAACTTTTTATAATGCTTTGCAACAACGTTATCATCATCTGCGCTTACCTGAGCGGGCGGGCACGGCATTATTGCCACAATTTCAAGTGGTTGATATGCGCAATCAACCGCGCGGCACGCGACTTTCTCCGCCACTTATTCAAGCCATTCAAAACCATTTACAACGTCAACAGCAAATTCTGATTTTTATCAATCGGCGTGGTTACGCGCCCGCAGTAATGTGCTATCAATGCGGTTGGGTGGCGCGTTGTTTTCATTGCGATGCAAACTTAACTTTGCATCATCTTGCTGAAAATGCACAAAAACGTTCAACACTTTGGTGTCATCATTGCGGTGCACAACAGCCCTTGCCTGTGCGATGTCCACACTGTCAAGCCGAAGATTTGCATCCGATTGGGCAAGGAACAGAACGCATTGAAGAACAATTGCAAGGTCTTTTTCCAGAAGCGCGAATTTTGCGAATTGATAGCGACACGACTGCGCATAAACACGCGATGCACTTGCTGTTGCAGCAGATTCATGCGGGCGAAGTAGATATTTTAGTCGGTACGCAGATGTTGGCAAAAGGACATCATTTTCCGCAAGTTACATTAGTCGGCATTATTAATTTAGACGATGGTTTATACAGTTCAGATTTTCGCGCGACGGAACGCATGGCACAAATGCTATTGCAAGTAGCGGGGCGGGCAGGGCGTGGTGAATTAGCGGGACAGGTTTTGATTCAAACTTATCATCCTCAGCATCCGCATTTACAAATTTTGTTGCAAAGTGGTTATGATGCATTTGCGCGCGCGGCTTTAGAAGAGCGAAAACTTGCGGATTTACCGCCTTTTAGGCGCATTGCTTTGTTGCGTGCAGAGGCACATCACGCCGCGCAAGCACAGGCTTTTTTAGAGCTTGCCGAAATTCACGCGCAGCAATTGCAATGTGATGAGATTTTATTGTGGGGAATTGCACCCGCGCCGATGGAAAAATGCGGGGATTGGTTTCGTTATCAATTGATTGTGCAGAGCAATACACACAAAGCATTGCATCGGTTTATTCAGCAGTGGTTAATTCAATTAAAACAATTGAGTAGTTATCAAGTACGTTGGTCATTGGATATTGACCCAATGGATATGATGTGAGTTTGATAAGCTTCATTATTGCCAAATAATAAAAGGAGTGAATAGTTTAGCTATTGCACTCCTTCTTAAATAATTCTAAAAATTAGAAAAAAGCCGTTTAAATGGAGATTCCCAGATGGAATTATGAGCTTTTAAAGTATCAAGATGCTTTAGCGTTTTTCTGATAATAGCTTGATACAAACCAGGATTATCTTCTTCTAAAGCTCTATAAATTGTTAAGGCTGCTTGATAATGCTGTTTTGCCTCTTCCTTCCGTGTCGCGTTTTTGGCAATTAATTGTGCAAGCCTAAAAAAAGTATCCGCAACATAAGCATGGTAAGCAGCATTCTGTTTAGCCGAATCTTGGTAAAGCACTAATGCTTCTTGATAATAGTGTTCTGCATCTTTGCGGCGACTGATTTTTTTATCAATCAAGAGCGCGAGATTAAAAAGGGTATCTGCAACATAGCCATGATAACTAGGATTAATTTTTGCTAACTCTTTATAATAACTTACGGCTTCTTGATAATGTTTTTCTGATTCTTCTTGTCGGTCAAAGTCTTTAGAAATCAAGAGTGCGAGATTAAAAAGTATTTCTGCAACCTCTGTTTTATAAGCAGCGTCGGTTTTAACTAAATCTTTATAAATATCTAGTGATTCTCGAAAATACTGTTCGGCTTCTGCGATACGTTTAGGTTCGCTTATAAATGTAGCAAGGTTATTGAGCATCAGCGCAACGTTGCTGCGGTAAATTTCGAGATTAGTTTTAGCTAAATCTCTGTAAGCAGCTAAAGACTCTTGGAATTTTTGCTCAGCTTCTTTTTGGCGATTGGGAATGCTAGAGAGTAAAATAGCAATATTACCCAGTGTTTTTGCAACTTCGCAAAGACAAGTCTCAGAGTTGGTTTTAATCAATGCTTGATAATGCGTTAAAATTTCCTGATATAGTTTTTCTGAGGTTGTTTGTTTTTCTTGTTCTTCTGATTGTGCATACAAACCCGCTAAATTTTCTTTTATTTTTAATAAATTATCTTGTTTTTCTTTTTGCACTTTCTCAGGAAGTTGTTGTAACTTTTCCAGTAAAAGCTGATGTACTTGTATGGCTTCTTCATCTGTGCCTTGTTCGAGTAATAAAGCAGCATATTCAATACCATAATTAAGATTATCAGCATCATCATGATAGGCTGTTTTTAACTCAGGCAATGCTTGAACATGTTTGTTATCCAACAAATAAATTTGTCCTGATAAAAAATATACTTGCGCATCCTGCTTACGTTTATCATCTGCTTTTATTTTTAAAGATTCTAGTAAAGCGATGATTTCTAAAAATTTTCCTTGTTTTAAAAACGCTGCTATTTTTGCAAGTGTTTCAGCAGAATTAGCGTTATCTTGTGGCAAATTCTCCAGCATTTTGGCGGTTTTGTTATAACGCTCCACCCAATCTTGTGCATTATTTTTTTGGGTGCGTTTCAAGGTTAATGGTGTGTTCAATTGAGTTTGTATCTGTTGAAAAGACACATTTAAAGCTTGTTGAGTTTCTGGGTCTAACTTGGGACAAATTATTGTAAATGTTAAGTTAGTAGGTGTATCTTCCGTTTGAAGATGACATTCTTCACTAAAAGCATAAATCGGAAAAAAAGATAGAAAAACTGTTAAAAAAAAACCTTTCAAATTTTTTGAACAATCACTCACAAAGTACCCTCCTGATAAATAAGTTGCTAAAATAGTAAGATAAAACGTAGCATGAAAAGGAGTGCAATAGTTTTAATTATTGCATTCCTCACTTAAAACGATGACTACACCCCCCCGCGAATTTTCACTAATTCCTTCAGCAAGCCTTCTAATCCCCCGTAAACAGAGATATTACCGACTTTCTCAGTAATTTTTTCCAGCGTTTCCAGCTCTTTTAAACGTAACGCAGTAGGATTATCTTCCATCACTTTTGCTGTATTTAACAAAGAACGTGTCGCGGCGGTTTCTTCACGGCGACGGATTAAATTCGCTTGAGCAACTTTTTCCGCTTCTACCACTTTGCTTAAAATGGTTTTCATGTCACCAGGCAGAATAATATCTTTCACGCCGACACTGTGCACGATAATACCTAAATCCGTTATTTTCGTTTGAATATGTGCGAAAACCTGTTCATCAATCACCGTTTTGTTTTCTAGCAATTCATCCAAAGTTCGCGTGCCCACGGCTGCCCGCAAGCCGAATTGCAATTCTTTATAAATAAATTCAATTGGTTTAGACAAAGCAAGGCTGAGTTTTAAATAGTCTGTGATTTGGTAGCTAGCAGATAAATTTATCCGCAAGGTTACTTTATCTTTTGTCAGGATTTCTTGTCCTGCAATTTCAGTTTCTTGCAAACGGGTATCGATGACATCAACAGCAATGCGGCGGTTAAATGTCCAATAAGCATATAAACCTGCATTAAGCAGTTTTAAACGTTGCCCATCCACAGTTAAAACGCCGACGTGGTATTCAGGCACAATGGGACTGTAAATTGCCGTGTTAACGCGAGAAGATAAAGGCGGATTTTTAGCATAAACCAGCATTGCCGCTTTTTCTTTGGGGATTTCATAATTTTCGCTGATGTCGATAATTTCAGCTTCAACAGTAACAAAACCTTTCCAATATAATTGTCTTGTGGTCGGATACAGAATATCGGTAATAACGCCATTTTTGCGAATCAAAGCGACTTGATGATTGTTAAGCTCTACCTTGACGCAATATTTTTGCATTTCATCTGCATATTTAGTCAGGAAAAAGTCAATCATTGAATGGTCAAATTCGGGTTTGGCAAGGTCGCAAACTTCAACAGTTACTTTTTTTAGGGGGTCAAGGTATTTATAAGTACCTGCTTCTAAAAAGCCTTGAAAGTCACCGTCTTTAAACAGTAAACCGCGTTCATTTTTACGCACGACAAACTTACGCCATAACATCATCATGACTATTCCTCTCTTTAATTCTCAATTGCAGGATTTGCAATAAATAATGTAACTGCCCCACCCCGCATGTGGGCGTTGGTGTAGGGATGCGATTGTTCAACGACCGTTTTATTGCCCGTCTGCTAAGGTGTCAACGGTGTTAACACCGCCGCAGCGTTACATAAAACGGAGGAAAAATAATGGCATATCCTCGCTTGCCCAACGCGCAAGACCGCGCAGGTTGTTAAACATTTTGCTGCTAACTGAGCCAGCAGACTGTTTAACGGGAGCAGTCACGGGTACTGCAGCATGTTTTTAGGGTAGGATTCGAACCTACTACAGGTTGATTAGAAGTCAACTGCTCTACCAATGAGCTACCTAAACGGTGGAGTCCAATGCAGGAATTGAACCTGCTCCTTAATTACCCAGTAATTACGCTCTAACCTGTGAGCTAATTGGACAGGATATACAAACTTGTCATCGGTACACACCGCTTCAATTCACAGAAACAGTGCGCCAGATGGGCACACAGAACCCAGTCCGCTGAATGATAGACTTGTAATATCCAGTTTATAGTGTGGATGAAAACTAAATGAATGCTATGAAGGGATTAGCAAATATCTACTGAGTTGTAGTAAATGTACGATGAAAGGTTTTTTATTATTTAAAAGACTTTATTGATAGTATTTAAGTTTAAAATAGACGAATACTTAAGTATGTGTTTGACTTTCTATTTTGCTTATTAAATTATGACATTAGTATACTTACTTCAAGCAATTTCCCTAACATATTAAAATAAAAAATAAATAATGATAACATCTGAAGCATCTCAACAAAGTAACCCCTTTTCGACAGGGAGTGGTGGCGCAAGTTTTGAGAATAAAATTCAATCTCTTTTTGTTGCTTTAATGTTAACTGGTGGAGCTGTACCTGTTTTACCATCTACAGTAATTCAGCAAATCAAATTCCAAGGGAAATATGCAGGTTATGAGACAGATGATTGTATTATCTTTGCCTACGCCTCAAATAATATTCAACAACAAAGCAAGCTATTAGTTCAGATAAAACATGGTGTTTCTATTACGCAAAGTAATGATAATTTTGAAAAAGTAATCCATGCAGCATGGAGGGATTTTAATAATCCTAATTTATTCAACCCTGATACTGATCATATTGCATTAATTAGAGAATCTTTACCTGAGACTGATATAAAAAATGTGCGCCCGATTCTTGAGTGGGCGCGTCATTGTCATAGTGCAGACGAGTTTTTTAAAAAAGTCGAAACCCAAAATTTTAGTAGTAATGAAAAGCGCGAAAAACTCAGTGTTTTTAAAGAAAAAATTCAACTTGCAAATGCTGGTACTATTCCAACTAATGAAAAGATTTGGCGTTTTCTTAAGTGTTTTCATTTGTTGGGATATGATCTAGATGTTTCTTCAGGAACTATGTTACCACTCATCCAAACATTGCTCGGTTTGAATTTAAAAAATCAATCTGATGTCAGTAATGTATGGAATGAGATATTAGAAGCAGTTGCCTCTTTTAATCAGAACGCAGGTAGCATATCCACTTCAACATTGCCGCAAAAACTGACTGATAAATTTAATCCTCTCACATTTCTTATTGCTAAAGACATTGAAAAATTAAAAGAACACGGAAAATTAATTTTCGATGCCATTCGTAATAAGGTGGAAAACACACATATAGAACGTTCAGCTTTACTAGAGCAATTACGTTCTTTAGTAGAAGAAACAAATTTTATTTTTGTTACTGGTGAACGTGGCTCGGGTAAATCTGCATTAGTTAAAGACTTTATAGAAAGTATAGATGGTGAATATCAGGTTTTTTGCTTACGGGCAGAAGATTTAGATGCATCACATTTAGATAAGGTTTTTTCCTCCATAGGCATTGAATCAAGGCTAAGTGATTTAGTTGCTCACTTTTCAATGATACCTAAGAAGTTATTAGTTTTGGAGTCTTTTGAAAAAGTACTTGAACTAAATCAAACGGCTGCCTTTAATGATTTACTCTTTTTTCTTAAAAAGACTCTAGGGTGGACTATTATCGCAACGGGGCGTGAATATGCTTATTCTCAACTTACTTTCAATTATCTTGAGCCTACAGATATTCAATGGAAAGCTTTATCTGTAAATGCACTATCTGAGTCTGAATTAGAAAAGATTTATCAAGAAAATCCTGCGCTATCAGCGTTTCGTGAAAATAATGAATTAAATCAACTATTGCGTATTCCTTTTTGGACTCAATTGGCTATTCGTGTAACAGCGGCAGGAGAAAGATTTACATCAGAATCAACGCAAGCCTCTTTTCGCGATGCCGTTTGGCGTGTTGTTATTGAAAATGAAAAGGAAGGAAAAGATGGACTACCTCAATTACGACGTGAAACTTTTATAAATATCGCTGTCAGCCGTGCGAAAGCAATGGAATATTCAATCTCGGATAAAGATTTTAATCCATTAGCATTAAGTAAATTGGAAGCCGATCATCTTGTAGTGCGTAATATGAAACGACATCGTGTAAGTCCGGCACATGACGTTTTTGAGGATTGGGGATTAGAGGCTTTTATTGATAGAGAATATGATGATAACTCGGAAAGTTTCGCTAATTTTTTTAATCAAATAGGCAATGAACCTGCTATCAGGAGAGCTTTTCGATTATGGTTAAATCGCCATTTGAATGAAGCGGATAAAAAGGAGGAGTTGGAATCATTAATAATCAAGGCTTTTTCTGAGCAAACACTGCCAACATATTGGCAGGACGAAGTGATGACTGCTTTACTTCAAAGTCCCCATTCACTGCATTTATTACGTCGTCTTGAGAGACATCTTTTTGCAGATGATGCCACCTTGTTAAAACGTTTTTGTTTCATCATGCGTATTTCGTGTAAAGTTCCTAATCCTCGCTTTGTTCGGGAAAAAGTCCTCGTGTCTCAGTTTTTAATACCTTACGGAGAAAGTTGGCAAGTCGTAATTCGTTATTTATACGAGCACCGCGAAAAAATTACCGAATCACAACTGGCACAATTTATTGCTGTCCTTGAGGATTGGGCAACTCAAATCCATATTGATGAACTACTTCCAGAACCTGCTCATGAAGCGGGATTATTGGCTTTGTATTTTCTTGAAAAAATTAAAGATGATTATAAACACGAAAAAAATATAAAGACATTACTGGTCGTTATTATTCGTGTTGTTGCCGCTATAAAAAATGAGTTTACTCAACAAATTGAGAAAGATATATTTTCTGTATCTACAAAAAAGAGAAATAGAAGAGATTATCCACATTATGTAGATCAATTATTGCCCATGGCGTTGGTGAACTTTGAAACCGCTTTTTTATGTCGGCACCTGCCCGATTTAGTTATTAAGTTAGCATGGCATACATGGTTCACTAGTGATGAAAAACATCCTCATAGAAATTATCGCATTGAAAAGGAGGATCGTTTTGGTCTAAATCATGGGGATGAATGTGATTTTTTCCCTGCCAGTGGATATAAAGGACCTTTTTTCCAACTTTTTAAAGTTGTGCCAAGAAAAGCTTTGGATTTCGTTATTGAACTTTGCAATATGGCTACAGAAAAATATAGGACTTTTTCAAATGATAATGGGTTTGATACACGCACAATAAAAATCATTTTCAACGATGGTTCAAGTATTGAACAATTAGGCTCAGAATTTTTCTGGGATGGTTATAGAGGTGTTTCTACTCTACCTTATCTTTTACAGTCTGCACTGATGGCATTAGAAAACTGGCTAATTGCAATGCTAGAAGAGCCAAGCGCGGACTTTAAAACCATTGAATGGATAACTGAATACATATTGCAAAAAAGTAATTCGGTGATGACTACAGCAGTACTTGCTTCTGTTGCTATGGGTTTCCCTAACAAAATGGGAAAAGCGGTTCTCCCTTTGTTGAGAACACCTGAGTTATATCGTTGGGATATGAATTGGGTGATTTCTGGGATGGGCGAGTATGTACCAAATTATTTCTCTAATGATGCTATGTCAAAAATACACACTGAAGAAAGACGCACAGCCGCATTGCGTCCTTGGCGAAAAAAGTATTTAGTGATTTTAGCGTTAGAATTACAATTTACCGAACTGAAAACAGATGTATTTAATATAATTAATGAATTTAAAAAAATAGTTGAGAATTTAGATACTCATGATTACAACAAAATAGATTATTTACGTTTGATTCATCGCCTAGATTTGAGTAAAAGAGAAGTAAAATATGAAAATAATCAACCTTTTCTTGTGCTAAAACCATGGGAAGACGAAATATTAAAAAATGAACAGCAAAAATATTTAGCTGATCATATGTATGATGAATGTGCATATGCTCTATCTAACTGGAGTACAAGCATTTTAAAGGGTGAGTTGCCTAAGACTAATTATTTTTCAGATTGGAATCAGGCAGTTATTGAAGCAAGGGAATTACATGCACTTTTAACGAATACAACTAATAACGAGGTACAACTACCTTTTCGTTCAAAGACTATTATTACCAATGCGGCTACTGTTTTCTTGCGTGATCATGCGAAACAACTCACAGATGATGATTTATCTTGGTGTTTACAAGTTATTATCAAAGAGGTGCATCTGAGTGCAAATGTCCGTGATATTACAATGCTTGATAACTGTGTAGAAGCAGCAAAAGTATTGCCTCTCATTTTTGACGTTATCAGTGATGAAGAAGATATTCTTTATTTGAAAGAAACTATTGCTGTGGCGATTACTTCTACTAATAGCGACACATGTCTGGCTGCTGCAAAAGGGATACAACTGTATTTGTGGCAACGTGATCCTGAATTTGCTCAATCTTGTGTTAATGGTGTAATTGAATATTCTCGTTCGTACTTGGAACAATTCACTCAACATACTTATCAAACAGAATCATCTGAGTGGCGACAAGTTTCACGAGAAAAAATTGTAATGGGCGGGATAGTCACCAATATCGATGAAATTTCATTCAAAACTCATGAGACAGTGTCTCTTTTATCGGCAGTTTTGATGATTCCTAACGGCTCAAATAAACCAGAGCATATCGCATTATTTGAAAAAATTATTGGCTTATTAATTGAGTTAGAACAAAAGAAAAGAACTCGCAATCACGATGGCAGAACACCTCATGACTTTAAATTTAAGTTTGCTAAACGATTAGCAAATTATATCCATTTTCTTGATGAAAATTATGCAGTAAGACTGCTTAATCATCTTCTCGACAACATCAAAGAAGCCTCTAAATTAGCACTCGATTTATTGCAACAACTTTTCTTTGTAGCCGAAAAACAAAAGGATTTTGAACGGTATTGGCTATTCTGGTCATGGTTTGCCAATGCCATCACACCTTATGCATTAGATGCTAATACTTCATACGAAGATAGCTTTAATGATGCTATCCGACACTTATTTTTCGGTGCAATGCCATTGAATGAAAGTAATGATGTGCTTTTCTTTGCAGATGGCGTAGATGCAATTAGTAAGTTTTTTAGAGATACAGGTATAAATCCCACTGTTTGCATGGAAATGAGCAGATTTATTTATACTTTCCCCACACTGTTTAAACCCAGTACCTTCCTTGAAGAATTAGCTGATTTTCATAAACGTCAAATAAACAAGAGTTTTATTTCAGAGAAAAACTCCATTTTTTATTTAGAGCAAATCCTGCATAAATTCTTAATTCAAAATCGTGAAGAAAAGCCTTTGTCTAAAAATTTGAGAACATCCTGTTTGACCTTGCTTGATGCGATGGTTGAGGAAGGTTCTTCTCAAGCATATTTTTTGCGTGAATGTTTGTTACAGATAAGATGAATAAACAATCTAAATTAGATATTTGAAAAGATAAAAACTAACTTAAAAAGGGAGGTAAAAGAAAATTACTTCGTGGTGGATGGTGCCCAGAGCCAGACTCGAACTGGCACGGTATTTTGTACCGAGGGATTTTAAGTCCCTTGCGTCTACCTATTTCGCCACCTGGGCATTTATGATTTTCTGAACTTCTTTATAATGGAGGCTGAGACCGGAATCGAACCGATATCCACGGCTTTGCAGGCCGCTGCATAGCCATTCTGCCACTCAGCCGACTATCAGTATTCAACCAACATTAAGGGATTTTTGCAATCTGAAATTTGGAGCGGGAAACGAGACTCGAACTCGCGACATTAACCTTGGCAAGGTTACGCTCTACCAACTGAGCTATTCCCGCATTTCGTAAGAAGCAAATATTATACTTTAACTTGTTTTTTACTGTCAAGCTTTTTTATTTAAAAAATTTGTTTTTATCCAAACTTAATTTTTATTTGCTTGATATATCTAATGATTTATCGCTTGTTAATTAGCGGCTGCATCAAAAGAAGGCACTATATTATTAAGACTTGCAAAAAGTGTCAAGTTTTTTTTGCAATTTTTTTGTTTTTTTTACCAAGGACGCGGTGGGGAAATTTTCCCGCCTTGGGTTTCTTGCCATGCTTTTTTAAGTAAAGTTATGATATTTTTTGAATATTCTGCTTTTTCAGGTGCGCTCTTTTGATTTTTCCAGACGCGGATTTGATGCCAGCTTGTTTCTAAAAATGCCCACGCTGCGGCTTGTAACCAGCCATGATGTTTGCGGTAGTACAGTAAAGTGCTGCGTAATTGCCATAATACAATTTGCGCACCTGAGCTTGATAAGCTGTGTGTTAAAGTTTTTGATGATTCACCGCCAATATGAACCACATTCACATCTGCAAAATACCAAATCTCAAACCCCGCGTGTTTGATGCGCAAACATAAATCAACTTCTTCGTAGTATAAAAAGAAAATTTCGTCAAAAAAGCCAATTTGCTTTAATACTGCGTGCGGAATCACTGCAAATGCACCTGGAACCCAGTCCACTGATGCTGAATCATTGGGATTTGCCCATGTTCTGTCGGCGCGTCCGAAAAAGCGGGAGCGTTGATAGCGATGGGCTAAACCAGAAATCATTAAAAAATGATTGAGTAAAGACGGAAATAAGCGGGCGGAAGGCTGCCAATCGCCTTGTCTGCCGATTAATCGCGCTCCACACATGCCAATTTTTGGATTTTTGCGCAGGTGAGCTAATGCCGTTTGTAGAGCATTGGCTTGTAAAAACGCATCAGAGTTGAGCAACACAATATATTCGCCGCGGGCGATGTCAAAACCGCGATTATTGGCGGCGGCGAATCCTAAATTTACTGCGCTACGAATGAGTACAACTTCAGGAAATTCAGCCGCGACCATGTCCGCTGATTGGTCACGCGAGGCGTTATCAACCACAATAATTTCGTAATGAATGCCTGCTGCTTGTTGTTTTAAAGAGTGCAGACATTCGCGGAGCAAATCACGGGTGTTAAACGAGACAATAATAATCGAAGCTTCAAAAGCAGTGCTCATCAATCATCAACCATAAAAAAGTTAATCGTGTTTAGTTTCCCGCGTGGTGCGTACCCACGCGGCATTTTTGCGGGCAGTGTGTAATAAACGCGGTAATAATAATAATTTCCATAGAATATAAAAGGGGACAGCCGCTAATGCGGTTAAATCGCGCCATTGCCGACTGCCTACCCACCATCCCGCGAGTACATGCCATGCGACAATGCCTAGACCTAATAAAGCGTAGAATTGAAACGGTGAAATGAGCAGTAATAGCAGCAAGGAGACATGAAAAACGAGCGGCAATAAAAGTAATTCGAGTAAAGGTTCAATTAAGCGCAATTTGCCTTTAAGCACTTCGCTGAGTAAACGCGGAACTTGTTCAATAATCATGCGAAAACGTCCGCCATCCCAGCGGGCGCGTTGTGAACTGGCTGTTGCTGTAGCAGTAGGCATATCACCGCGTACGGTAACGGTATCAATAAAACGTACACGCTTGTTATGTTTGACTAAAGTTAAGTGATATTCCAAGTCTTCTACTACTGAACGGGCAGTGTAGGGAATGGCGCGTAAAGTGTCAGCGGTCATGCCAAAACCATTGCCATTAATGCCAACGGAAAAGCCCCAATATTCGCGCCCGCGCAGTCGTAACACGTTAAACGCTAATAATGCTAAGTGCATTAAACGGGTACGCATGGATTCATCAGGATTTTTAACTGTATAACGGCATTGTAAAGCGTCCGCGCCATTAGCGAATGCTTGCGCACAGGTGGCGAGAAAATCTTCATCGACAGCAGTATCTGCATCGACAATTAAAACTGCATCAATCGGGGCTAAATCTGATTCTGCATTGAGCAGACGATTAAATGCAAAATCAAGTGCATAGCCTTTACCGCGTAAATCATCTTGTTGTCGTTCCCATACAATCGCTCCCGCTTGGCGCGCTTGGGCGGCAGTGTCATCTGTGCAATTATCAGCAATCACAATAATGGAGTAGTGGGTTGTGCTGGGTTGCGCGGCACTGTGGCGTACGCTGGCGACGCAGTCGGCGATGGTTTCTGATTCGTTATGTGCGGGAATAACAATTGCTAAATGTTTGAGTGTTTTTTGTTTTGCGTAAGGAAAGTAACGAGAAGGAAGTAATAAACCGCCTAAAGTTAATGCAATTAATTCAAACGTTCCTAAACATAGAAAAAGGAATAATATTAAGCTTAAACTAAAAAATAGTATTTGTAATCCTTCCATAATCTTTGCTTTATTCCTTAAATATAAGAGCGTTATTGTTTTAACATGAAGGATAAAAATCGTCATCTAATAATTGTGCATTGCTATAAGGGCATACAATTGGAAAGGTTGCAGCTACTAAACGAGTTTCTTTAACTGTTAATAAAACTGCTTTAGGATAAACTTTCTCAATTGTTGTACTTAACTCACGTTTTAAGCTCGGAATTTCTTCTAATAAATCATTTATTTGTGAGCGTTGTTCTAAAATAGTTAAACGCCAACTTTTACCTTCATAACTTTCAAAACAATTACTTAAACTGCTTAATTGATATTGCCATTTAAGTAAATGAGCAATTAAAATTTTTAAGTGGCTACTTAATTCGCGTCGTTGTGTTTTACCCATTTCCGCTAATTCTTCAACTAAATGCTCAACATCGAGCAAATCAGTTTTGCCTTGTTTAAGTAAAGTAATTTGTTGTTGAACCCATTCATTAAAGTCGGTTTCATATAAAGTAGCATTGTGCATTTTAAAACCTGTTTTTTTTAAAACCGCATTAATTTGGTTGGATGCCCTTTTAATCCTGTCATTTGTCGTACAAACCACCGTTTTAGAAATGGGATGCTTTCTAATAACATCAAGCCTTTACTGCGTACAAATTTTACGGGTGCAAATGAAGAATTAAATAATTGAATTAATCCATCTGTTAATAAAGCAACTCGTTGTTGGTCTTGCTGTTGCCATTCTTTGTAATGTGGGAGTGACTGTTTTAAACCATGTAAATCAATCGCTTCTACTAAAGTTGCAACATCACGCAAGCCAAGATTAAACCCTTGTCCTGCAACGGGATGCAAAGTATGCGCCGCGTTACCAATTACAACCACTGAATGCGGTGAAAATTCGGTTAAAATTTCAGAATATAGCGGAAAATAGGCGCGTGTCCCTATTTGGGTAAAGCGTCCAATTCGCCAGCCGAAAGCCCGCTGTGCATATTGCAAAAATAAACCATCGTCGCATTCATGTAAGAAATTCACTTCCTCATTGGGCACTGACCAAATTAACGTGGCTTGTTGTTGGTCTAATGGCAATAACGCCATTGCGCCGTTTTGGGTAAAGCGTTCAAACGCAATATTTTGATGGGATTGCGATAAAACTAAATTGGCGACAATTGCCGTCTGTTGATAATCATGTTGTTGTTTTTTGCCGCCTAATAATTCTGTCAATTTGCCCTGACTACCTTCGGCAATGACTAACAATTGTGTGCTCAATTGTTGCATTTGTCCCGCGTGGTTGATTGTCAGTGTTGCTAATTGTTCAGTATCTGAAAATTGTAAAGCTTCTACAGTTGTCCCTGCAAAAATACTTAAATTTTCATTATGATACGCTTGCTCGGCGACACGAGTTTGTAAAGTTAAACCCAGCGGTTTGGCACGAATAACATATCCCAAGGCTTCGGTATTTAATAATTCCCGTTCCAACCATGCCGAGCCGAATTTGCCTTGTTCCGACACATGAATTTTGTGCATGGGCGTAACGTAATCTTGCAAAGCATCCCAAACACCGAGATTTTTAAAAATCTGATGTGTGCTATAACTTAAAGCAATTACACGGTCATCAAAAGTAGCTGAAATCTGTTGATTTTCGCTCCAGTCACGCGCCTCAATTACTGCAATACGGTAAGAAGTTTGACTTAAAGCCAGTGCTAAACTCGAGCCAACTAAACCGCCTCCAATAATTATGATGTCATAGGATGTATAATTTGATTCCATAAATTGTAGTTAATAGTATTGAATTTGATAGGTTTTTCTATACAACTTCATTTTTTCCATCAGAAAAATGATAGTGTAAGGATGATGATGTTATTTTTCGTACATATAACTTTAGAAGTTATGCATTAGCGTGAATAACTCTATTTTTCGCGTTTTTAAATGAGGAATGCAATAGCTTCAGCGATTGCTTTTTGTAAATAAACAATTGAAATAGCGTTTCCTGAAATAATTTCTTTAGGAAAAATGTGTTCAATTAAATTTTATTGCGTTATAGAAAATAAAAAATATTTTTTCCATGATTTACAATTTAATATAAGCAAAATGCGTTAAATTTTAGCTTCTAAATAACATCTGATATTTTGCCTGTCAATATAAACCGTGCTGCTTTTGTAATATCTAAAAGTTTTTTGATTTCATAACGTATTTCTTAAATCATAAATACATATACGGCGTAAAACATCTATTTCTAAGCTAAACGGTATACTTATTATAGAATGTCCATCGCTATTTCGCGCTAGAAAGAAAAATAAGAATAATATGGAAAAAGTGAAAAAAGTAACAGGACTAATTTACCATCATAGCATTTTAGGTCTAGTAAATTTAATGCAAGTAGCTTAATTTAAACAGTTTAATCTCAAAAAACCTATTATTGTTAACATGCTAGTTGTATTTTTTTAACAGCATTTTATTTATTAGAGCATCTATAAAAAAGGCGTGTTATGCTTATAAACTGCTTCTTTCCACTGTGTTAAAATGCTTAGTTGTAATTTTTTGAGACAAAACTATTAATAGATTCTTTTTTAAAATCTGTTACTAATCTTGCATTATTTTAACTTTGTACCCAAAATAAATTTTTAGTTAGTTTATTATTTATATTGAAATTATCTGTTAAACCTTTGCTGTTTGAATCACTTTTAAAGTTTATAAATTATGATTTTAATGCCTCCCCCTTCAGCATCGACTATTTTAGTTGTTGATGATAATCCTACTAATATTAGGATTGTATTTGATTTTTTGACTGCCCATGGTTATGAAGTTTCTGTTGCACAATGTGGGGAAAGTGCGTTACAAATTTTAGAAAATGTACAACCCAGCATGATTTTATTAGACATCATGATGCCTGGTTTAGATGGTTTTGAAACTTGTCGGCGTTTGAAAGCTGACCCCAAAACAGCAGATATTCCCGTAATTTTTATGACAGCAATGTCAGATACTGCTGATAAAGTTAAAGGTTTATCTTTAGGCGCAGTTGATTATGTTACTAAACCTTTGCAACAGGAAGAAGTTTTAGCGCGAATTAGTACCCATTTAACAATTTGTCATTTACAGCAACAGCTTAAATTAAAAAATGAAGAGCTAGAATTGCAAAATCAAGCTTTAGTGATTAAAAATGCAGAATTAGATACTTTTGCCCATACGGTTTCACATAATCTTCGTAACTCAGTCAATGCTGTCGTCGCTATGGCTGATTGGGTTTTACAAGACCGTCCAGAAGGTTACACTGAAGAGCATTTCAAAAGTATTAATACCATTTTGCAAGCGGCTGAAAAAATGACCACCATTATTGAGGCGTTACTACTCCTTGCAGGTGTGTCAAAAATGACTGTAGAAATTGAACCATTGAATATGGCGTTGATTGTTAAACAAACGCAACAGCGTTTAGCATTAATGATTAATCAATATCGGGCTGAATTAGTTTTGCCAGTGTATTGGCATCAGGCGCGCGGTTATGGGCAATGGATAGAAGAATTGTGGATGAATTATCTAAGTAATGCGATGAAATATGGTGGACAACCGCCCCGTTTAGAATTAGGGTCACGTTTGGAGGGGAATTTAGTTCGTTATTGGGTTAAAGATAATGGTGTAGGCTTGACGGCTGAACAACAGGCGCGTTTATTTACCCCCTTCACTCGCTTGCACCATAAACGGGCAGATGGACATGGTTTAGGATTGACCATCGTACAGCGTATTACTGAGAAACTAGGGGGATATGCAGGGGTAGAAAGTCATGAGGGGCAAGGTAGCACTTTTTATTTTTGCTTACCCGCCATTAAATAGAACATTATCATTGCGAGTGAAATACTATGAAGATAGAAAATACAAGTGATAATACGTTTAATCCTACTGTGCAATTAAAAATTAGTTTGGGATTTCAAGAACGGGAAAGTTTAAAAAAATTAGCAGAAGCTGAAAAAATGCCATTTGAACAATGGATTAAACAGCATCTATTAAAACTATTAACTGCCCGTTCCGAATAATTATTTTAGAAATTATCGCTAAAACCGCTAATTCGTTCTTCTAAGAAAGAATCTGCTTTTTTCCCAAATGAGCCTAAGCCTTTTAATTCTAACTGAAAGAAGAAACCATTAAGATAATCTCCTTCTAAGCTATTTAAATAACGCCGAACAACACCCCGCGCTGCCCAGCAACAGCTTTGATACTCTAACCCTGCAAAGATTTCTAATTCTTTTTTATCTTTGATGGAGTAGTTCCAACGTCCTAGTAATTTCCAGCGGGAGGAAAGAGGTAAGTAGCCTGTAATATCTACTTGTTCTAGTTGGTCTTCACGGTAACGATAGGCTAAATTTGCTAACTGTTGCTCATTATGTCTATAGCGCAAACGAAGGACAGTATATTCAATGCTATCGCGGTGTGGACTCCATTGTAGAGTGGCAGAAGCTTGCCAATCTCGCGCGAATTGTGAAGCAATTTCGGCAATAACACTAGAACTGCTATCTTCTAAAGTGTCTAATTGACTGCTGTCTGGTAAAAAGACTTGTCTATCACGAAAATAATAAATTTGCCCTATGCTAAACCGTAAATGTTCAATACCACTTTTATCATTTAAAAAACGGGTTGTTAATGCCGCAGTTATTTGATGTGCATCATCTACACGGTCAGCACCGCTAAAACGGTTATCGCGGAATAATTGCGCAAAAGACAAATCATATTCTGCGGTATCAAACACTGGTAAATCTCGTTGGTCTTCATAAGGGGTGTAGCGATAATATAAACGCGGTTCTAAAGTTTGTGTCAACGCATAATCAAACAAAGTGAGCGGACGTTCTAAAATGACCCCAGTATCAACACTTGCAGTAAATAAAGTCCGTTTTGGCGAATTAGAAAGTGTAGTTTGATAGCGACTTTCATAATCACTCGCAGCAATGGAATCTTCCCAATCCTCTAATTGATATTGTGTATAACGCCCTGAAAGTTGAGGGATAAAAAACCAACCTGCTTGACGAATGGGATAATTCACGGTCACTTTAGCATCCAGCCGCGCCCCCGTAGGATTGGGCGTATGTTCTGTAATGTTGGTATCAGTAACATCTGACCAATCGCGCTCAAAACGCACCATTTCCACTTGCCCAGATACATTGAGCTGTTGATTACGTTCAGGTAACGCACTGTTCAAAACAATTTGTGGTAATCTTTGGTAAGGGCGAGATAAAGGATTACGGTCAAGAGTCTGATAAGCTTGCAAGCGTCCCATTCCCCACCATCCATCTCCACGATAGAGCATATCAATGCGTTGCTCTAAATGAGTGAGACTGGCAAGGGCTAAATTGCTTCCAAAATCATTGAAATATCTTTCATCAGAGACTCTTGCATACACTAAGTCGGTAAACCAGCGCGAACTCAATTCAGCCCGATGTGACAAAGCAACAGAATAACGTTGTTCACCCGTCGCGCTATCGTTAGCTAAATATTCAGCTTCTATTCGTCCTTCGCTGTGGTCAAATAAATAACGAAAATCACCGCCAAGCATGACTCCTCGTCGCGACATTAAACGGGGAGTGATGGTTAAATCATAACTGGGGTCTAAATTAAGATAGTATGGAATACTAATTTCAGTCCCAATATCATTAGATGTGCCTATCATCGGTGCTAAAAAGCCCGATTTGCGTTTATCATTTAATGGAAAGGACACATAAGGGGAGTAAAACAAGGGAATTCCAAAGAATTTTACCCAAACATGATGCGATTTGCCTTCTTCGGTAACATTATCGATTTCAGTATAGGCAGCTTCTAAACGCCATGCCTCACTTTGCGGGTCGCAAGTGGTATAAAATCCCTCTTCTAACCGCATTTGAGTTTCGCTATCTTGAAAAACTTTGTTTGCAACCCCGCGTCCGCGTTGTTGTAACAACCAATAGGAAACATTTTCCATTTCACCCTTATTTTGTCCTAACAAGCGGAGCTTATCTCCACGGATTACCAAACGGTCATCCCAATAAGTAAATTGACTATTTGCTTCAATTTGCTCATTGTCTGCTTGCGCAAGTGCTTGATCACGACGATAAACAACACTATTTGCTTGAACTAATTGCCGTTGCCGTAAGGCAAATACATTACCTGTCAGGGTTGCAATCCCTTGATGTTCTTGCAAGAAGGCATCATCTGCATACAAGTGAACAGAGTCATCTTCAGGCGTAGCAAAAGCAGGACGCGGCGGAATAATTGTTGCATCTGCTCTACAAAATTGGGTTGACGGAGCACTGACTGGACGCGCTGTTGCCGCTGCACTTGCCAGTCCGCTAATCACAAGCAACATCATGAAGGGAGCGGATGTTAAGAAAGGAAGTCGCACAGTATTTTATTACCTATTAAAAAAAATTAGTATGTAATGCTTTAACAGAATAATTTTCACAGCTATTTTAGGCTTTAACCGACATTTAAGCCATGACACTAAAAACCAAGATTGCACTTGTTCTGCTACCGTTAGTTACTTTACCCATCCTACTGTTGGGTAATATTGCGTATGATGCGCTAGTGGGCACTTCACAAAAAAACGTCATTTCCCAAATGAGTAAAGCATTGCGCCAAGTGACGCAAGAAACACGTTTGCATTTAGAAAATGCCAAAGCTAATACTACGTTATTAATTGAATCTACTATATTACAAGAATATCTGAATACCACAGAAAGCGAGCGAACGAGCAGTAAACGCGACGAAATTCATCGCTTATTTAAAAGTTACTTACAAGCCTATCCAGACTATTTTAATATTCGCCTGCTAAAAGCAGATGGCTCTGTCGTAGTTGAAGCTGATAATATTACCGATAAAGATATTACTAATTTACTGAATAAAAGCGAAGTTTTTAAACAAATTCAAAGTAGTTCAGAAGTTATTACGCTCTATTCCCCTGAAGCTTCTCAAGATGAATTTCGCACGACACTTATTGTGGCACGTCCACTATGGGTACAAAATCCAACCACCCATAAAGCCGTTTTACATGGCTATTTAACTATCGCATTACACCCACGATTTTTATTTAATCAAGTCAATAGTTTAATTATCAGTTCGGGGGGATACTTATTTATCACTGATGAAAACATGCAAGTGCTTTATCGCCCCCGCAGCCGCTTATTAGACCTTAAAATCCCAGAACAATTTAGTGAGCGCGAACAACATGTTTTTTTAGCCAATATTAATAACTATGAACCAGTACGCACATTGGTGGGTTCAATACCGTGTTATATTCAAAGTTATTTCTTACCTGATAATCTCTATATTTTTGCCATTTTACCAGAATCTGACGTTTTAGCGGCAGGACAATTTTTACGCGATTCATTATTTTTTATTGTGAGTTTAAGTTGTTTAGTGACTTTTTTATTAGTATTTATCGCATTAAATCATTTGGTTTTAAATCCTGTCATGCGCCTAGCTCAAGCCAGCACTAAAGTTGGACAAGGACATTTAAACTTACAAATTGATTTAAAACAAAAAGATGAGATTGGCGCGTTAGCAACTGCATTTAACCAGATGGTGATGCACTTAAAGACTGCTTATGAGCAAATTGAACAAACTAATCACGAGCTAGAAGAAAAAGTACAACAACGAACTCGCCATTTAGAGCAACTCAATGATGAGTTAAGCGATGCTGCCGAAAAAGCCCGTATTGCCAGCCGCGCAAAAAGTGAATTCATGTCAAATATTAGCCATGAATTGCGCACGCCGATGAATGGCATTATAGGCATGACTGATTTTTTACTCTATACCGTTAATGATTCAAAACAACGAGAATGTTTAGAAGTTATTCAAGGCTCTAGTGAATCTTTGATGGCAATGATTACAGAAATGCTAGATATTGCCGAATTAGAAACAGGAAAAATGATATTACATGAAAGCGTTTTTGATTTAGGCGCATCTATCACAAAATTAGTAATGCCATTTCGAACAAAAGCTGAACAAAAAAATTTACAATTTCACTTACAAGGCATTGAACACTTACCTGAGCAAGTATTAGGTGATGAACGACGTGTCTTACAGGTCATGGAAAATCTCATTGAAAATGCAGTTAAATTTACCAATACTGGCAGTGTTACCATTAATTTAAATTCACGCTGGATGGATGACGCTCGCGTATCTATTACTTTTTCTGTGATTGATACAGGCATTGGCATTTCTCCCGAATACTTATCCTTAATTTTTGAAAAGTTCAGCCAAGCGGATAATTCCAGCACGCGCCGTTATGGTGGCAGTGGTTTAGGGTTAGCGATTAATCACCAATTAGTTCGTTTAATGGGCGGAGTTATGAATGTCGCGAGCAATGTTGGACAAGGTTCACGCTTCTGGTTTAGCGTAGAATTTCCGATTTATTGTCAAAAGTGAAGCGGCTAAAAATTAAAATTTATTGGCATTAAGGCTTTTTTCTTTAGATTTAGTAGGAGTTACGCAGTTAAAACGGAGTGCAATAGCTTTAGCGATTGCAAGCGTTGCCGAGAACTAAATAATCCAAGTTTGGCGAAAGATTAAAACAAAAACAAAGACCTGCTAGGTTTTTAAAAACCTAGCAGGTCTGCCAGTTTTCAAAAGCAATCGCTGAAGCTATTGCACTCCTCTGCGTAACATCTAAATTTAAAGAAAAAGCCCTAAATAAAAATAAATTGCGGATAAAAACTAAAGTTTAAAGATATTTTAAACTTACAGCTTCCTTCACTATTTATGTTTATTTAAGGCTTTTTTCTTTATTCGTAATACTAAGGGAAGTTGTTTAAGGGAAAACCTACTATTTTTTTAAATTTAGCAGGTTAGGATAAATATCCTAAATCCTTTAAAATTTGCAAAGCAAGTTTTAAAGCTTCCCCCGCTTCTTTTTTAGAAAATGATTTAGTCGTATTGTAATCAGCATCAGTACGACAGTCTTTTAAGTTTATTAATCGATTGGCAATAACCGCTTTATGCTTTTTCCAATAGTCAATAACTAATCTATGCACATCAGCACCATGATTTTCTAATTGACATTTGTTTCTAGCAGCAAGAAAAGCAGAGTAATAAGCGCGACTGATAATACTGCGATATAAAGCCTCTGGCGGAAAATTATTAGCTAAATCTGCTTGTTTATACAATTCAGAGGCAAAATAATACAAGTCGACTGGATTAAACATTTTTCCAATGCTGCGCAATAACAACATACTCTAAAGCAGGAAGCATTTCCTCATCTTTTTCAATTAATTCAAATAACTGATTTTCTTTTTCAGTAATTTCTTCATCAGTTTCTAAATTTGAAAATAAAGTAATTCTTAAATGTGAATCTGATTCATCAATTGGGCTTTCCCATACTGTAAAATTAAGGGTTGTTTTGCCATAAACTTCATGAATCAAAAGTGTAAGCCTGCTTATAAAATCGTAAAGGATTGGGTATTTATCTAAAAAAATCTCTACTTTTGAATCAAAATATTTTATTTTATAAGAGGAATTTATTAAATTTGAGGAAAATAGTTTTTCATGTTGAGGAAACGTTACTGAATTTGCACTTTGCAATGCAGGTAAACTAGCAATTGCAGCAGTCAAAAAACACGCTTTCATTGCGGATGAGTTTTGAGATAAATAAGCATTAGTCATTTCATTCATTCCTCATTTGCACCAAAATATTGAACAAGCTCATCTTTTAATATTTTAAAAAATAAATCTTTTTCTACTTGATGCAGCTTATTTAATAAATTTAGTGGATTATTCCAAAAATCATTGTTATCAATTAATTGTAAATGAGAACTGATGTCTAATAACAATCCCTTATTTATTTCACCATTCATATTAGAAATAAGTGTAGTATTAGGAATAATTTGTACTATTGTTGTAATATCATTTTGTTTAATTTCAGTTTGCAAATTAAAATTACAGTTTTCTAAATTTAATCCAGCAAGCTGTACAGTTACATTCAAATGATTTAATAGATTTACATGAGTTTCATGAGATAATAAATTGAGATACTTTAAAGAAACTTGCTTAATCTGATTAATAAGTTGAGTTTGTTGTAAAACAGTAATTAATTCTTTAATTTTTAATGAGAAATTATTCCAACCTTGATAAGGATGAATATTATTTAAACTAAAGACACGTTCACCCAAACCAATAATATAAAATTGACCATGTAAACGATGGGTTACTTGATAAATTAAATCAGGGTTTTGTTCTAAAATTTCCTTAGGTAAGTATCCATTAGGCAATTGTTCAATTTTAGGAAAGTCTTCTCTAAAATTTCCGTATAAAATCCCAGGTAAAATATTTCTAATATTTTCTATTTCACTGTTAAAGCGAACTTCAAAAATAGCTTCAATAATAGGATTTTTCTTTAAGGATTTTGGATGTTGCTGCATAGTTAGAATATTAATTTGGTAAAGTTTAAATAAATTTCAGTATAACAAATCTTTTTAAGTTTGTTATTAAATCTTTGCCCATAAAAAAAGCCACTTATTAGGATAAGTAGCTTTTCTTGTAAAGCTTAAAGTAATTTATTCTACCCAAATGTTTCCTGCGTAATATTACTAAACCACGCCTCAGCATACACTGCTTCTAATGCCCGCACTTGGTCGCTGGCATTCACGGGACTAATACCGCCCGAACCTGCAACTTCTACCAATGCACCCTCAGCTCCTACTGTATAAACCCCAGCAATCGTGATTCCATATTGCGGCGATAATAAACTGTAGCAAGTATTAATGTGCGTTGGAGAACTGAAATTTTCGCCCCATACTTTAGCAACGACTGTCGCCGCGCAAATTTTACCTTGACTATTTGCGGCATAACCCGATTTCGGCATTTTTCCCGCAATCGCTGCGTCGCCAATCACATAAACATTAGGAATTAATTTGGATTCAAAAGTCGCTTGATTCACAGGACACCAACCAGTTGCGTCTGTTAAACCAGAAACTTGAGCAATTTTACCCGCTTGTTGAGGCGGAATAACGTTTAAAACCGCCCCTTTATGTTCTGATAAATCCGTGTGCAAAGTCAGATTTTTAGCATCCACGCGTACCACTTTCCCATCGCCTGAACCACCTACCCATTCTATATTTTTGCCGTATAACTTCGCCCAGCCTTCTTCAAACAAAGCTTGTTTAGAAAAACTGTCTTTAGAATCTAAAATAATGACTTTAGAGTTGGGTTTATGTGTTTTCAAATAATGCGCAATTAACGAAGCACGTTCATAAGGGCCAGGCGGGCAGCGGTAAGGATTGGCTGGAACACTTAAGTACACCACGCCACCATCAGACATTGCTTGTAACTGTTTGCGTAGTAACAAAGTTTGTTCGCCCGCTTTCCACGCATGAGGGACTAACTCGCTGGCGGCTTGGTCGTAACCTTCTAATGCGCCCCATTTTAATTCAATGCCTGGTGAAACAATAACGAAATCATATTCTAAGCGGTTACCATCCGTTAAAATAACTTGTTTATGTGTTGTATCTAATCGTTCAGCAGTTGCATAAACTATTTGCACACCATAAGTTTCACTTAATGCTTTATAATTAAAAGTGATTTTGTCTAAACTGGTTAAATCAGCAATGACTTTATTGCTAAAAGGGCAAGAAATAAATTGCTTATTTTGTTCAATTAACGTAACTGAAATGCTGGGGTCATAGCGGCGAATATACTTTGCCGCCGTCGCGCCACCATAACCGCCCCCAATCACCAACACCCGTGCTTTAGGAATGTTAGGCTGTGCGGCTAAAATCCGTTGCATTGCGCCTAAACTGGTTGCTGCCGCGCCAATGCCTGCTAATTTTAAGAAATGCCGTCTATTCATTATTTGTCCCCCGATTTTTTAGCAGACGTTTTTTGCTCAAAATAGTTTGCTAAGGTTTTAATTTGTTCATCGCTGTAACCTTTGGCAATTCTATTCATGAGCGTAGATTCGCGTTGTTCAGTTTTAAAACCTTGCAATGCTTCGGCTAAATAATCAGCTTGTTTGCCGTATAAACTGGGAATGGCGGTCGGGCTTGAACCTTCTAAACCATGACAACTGGTGCAAGGGGCAGCTAAAGCTTGTGAAGCTAAGGTCGGAGCATTTTCGGGGGAAACAGCAAAAGACAGATTACTCAATAGCATCGCGCTCATTAAGTAAGTTGCCCAAGTTATTTTTATCATTAATCTGTGCATGTATGTTCTCCTACAAATTAAAAGCCTTATTTGCTTAATAACTTTACTTATTGTAAAAGAGAAAAATTATTTTTCAATTATAAATCAATTATTTAAAATTATATGTCAATATTAAAATAGTCTATTTTTATAAAAGTGTATTGTTATATAACAAATAGCTTTAAGGTTTGTTCGGGTAAGTAATATCCGCGTTTATCGGCTGTTAGCACTTTAAATTTGACGATATTTTCGCCACTTTGCAGTAAACGGGTGTCAAAAGTCGCGGCAAAACCACATTTACGATAATGTTCATTGCCCAAACTGCGCACAATATCTGGACGTTCTTTGCCATATAAGGCCAAAATCGCAGATTTATGATTTAAACAGATAAACACATTGCCCGCAGCTTGTTGATAAGGTTTATCAATAGCCCAGCCGCGAATGGTGATTTTAGTTTCTTTTTGGCGGTCAATTACGGTATGTGCGGCAATGAGTTTGCGTCCATTTACCGATTCAACAACGCATAAAGTCGCATCGCCTAAAAAGTGCAAATACCGAACCCATTTAAATACTAAAAAGAGGACGAATAAACACGCTGCTGCGCCGCCCAGTCCGCCTAATAAGGTTAATTGCAAGGTTGTTTCTGTTTTTAACAATGAACCAATGCCTAAAGCTCCGCTCATAGTGCAAATCATGACTATTACTAAAACGCCTAAAAAAAGTAGCAATTCTTGTTTATCGCGTTGTTTTTGTAGAATAGCTAAATTTTCGCGTGCGGCTTTGTGATGATTTTTTAAAGTCTGTCCTTGTAAATATTGTTGATAACATTCCACTTTATTTTGCTGTTTTGCCCATTGCCAAAATTGTTCATCTTCTTCTTGTTTAATCCCTAAAGTGGCTTTAGGGGTATGTAAAGCAAAACCCGTAATTACAACATCGCCTTGTTCAACACTTAAATGGACTTTAACAGATTGATTTGCTGATAATTCAGCCATTTGTGCGGCTGGTATTTTGACGTATAAACCTTGAGCCAAATTAGATGGCAACCAACTTAACCAATCAACTTTTAACGGTAAAGTCTCTGCTTTTGCTTGATAACGCTCAGTTAACAAGGTCGCCATGCCTGCTAAATAAGGATTGCTGGCTTCAATCCGCTGTGCAAATTGTTCCCATGTTTCTTGTTCAGCTTTTTCTAAAATGGGTGGGGTAAAAACATTAGAAGGCGGCGAATTGGGCGGTGGAGTAAATGTATTGCTTGCTGCTTCTGTGCTGGACTTGGACGCAACGGAGGCGGAAGCGGCAATTTGGCGTTGTTGCCAAGCCTGTTGTGCTTGTAACACTTGCTGACGATAGTTTGCTTCATCTTCTTCAGTCATGCCGAAAAAGAATTGAAACTCCCAACCACATTGTGGACAGAGATTTGCAGAATCATCAACCTGATATTCACAAATGGGACATGAAAACATAAACAAGCAACCGTTAGCTGAAGAAAAAAATAGTGCATTATCAATATTTTTTACATACATCAAAGTTAAATTAATTTCAGTATTTTGCGTATAAATCAAAGTAAAAGAATTAAAACTATTTCTTTAAAAAATTGTACTTTACAATAAAGGCATTTTTATAATGCAATGACAAGTTTACTTGATAAAGTCTAAATGATAGCAATATTAAAACGCTATTTTGTCACTGAATATTTATCGCTAAAATACACACGCACTTAATTTTTTCCCCATTAACAAATCAAGCCAGCAAAAAAAGGCAATACTATGAAATATTGCAGCCAATGCGGTTCAAATGACTTAATTACCAAAATTCCTAATGGCGATACGCATCTGCGTTTAACATGCAATGTGTGTGGCGCAGTACATTATCAAAATCCTAAAATTGTCACAGGTTGTTTAGTGCTCAGTCGGACGGATGAAAAGCGACATGACCGTGTTTTACTGTGTCAGCGAGCGATTGAGCCGCGTTATGGTTTGTGGACATTCCCTGCTGGTTTTATGGAAAATGAGGAAACTGTAGAACAGTCTGCTTTGCGTGAAACTTGGGAAGAAGCGGGTGCGAAAATTCAAGATTTGCAACTGTATGCAATTTTTAGCATCCCGCGTATTAGTCAAGTGTATATGCTTTTTCGCGGTTATTTAGATGAACAAGTGCAACCTGCTTTTCAAAAAGGTGAAGAAAGTTTAGCTGTGCAATTATTTGAAGAAAAAGAAATTCCTTGGGACACATTGGCGTTTCCCATTGTGCGCAAAACCCTTAATTTTTATTTTGCTGACCGTCAATGCGGAGATTTTCCTATTCGTGTTTTAACGGTTGATTAAGAAGGAGAAACATTGCAATGCGTTTTAAAGCATTTATTATCACCGTTTTTTATTTATTACTCAGTGCTTTTTCTGTTGCTTGGGCAACGAATGGTTATAACGCCACTGTGCCAATTGCTTCTCTTGACCGTCAAGCCATAGAAGAAGGATTTAAACAAGCATTAACTCAGGTGTTAAGCAATTTATCGGGCGATGCGCAAAAAGTACAAAGCCCTGAAGTGCAAAACCAAATAGGAATTGCCAGCCGTTTTGCTGCCAGTCATAACACTTATAATCGCCCCACCGATAACACAGTAATGTTATCGGTTATTTTTGACAGTACAGCCGTTAATGAATTGATGAAAAGTGCAGGCTTAACTTTATTATGGCAAGGCGAAAAACCTGCATTATTAAGCTGGGTAATGATTAATCGTAGTGAAATCAATGCACCTGCGAATTGGGGAATGGCAGCAACCGAGGATTTTAACCAAGAAGCGACTATTTTAGCCGAGCAAGCAAAAGTAAAAGGGATAACGCTGTATTTGCCTGCTTTGGATTTAGAAGAGCGGGTGCAATTTGGAATGTTAGATTTTAACAGTAGTGATAAAACAAAAATTAAAGCATTATTAGAGCGTTATGGTTTACGACATATTTTAATGGGGCAAGTGCAAAAGAAAAAAGTGGAAGTCACTATTCAGCCCCCTGCGCCTGAAACTGTGACTGCTCCTGTTGCTACTGAGGGCACTTCTTCAATTAAAATAGCTGGTTCAACATCAACGCCCGCCGCGCCTGCTGTGCCGCCGCCTGCGCCGATTGTAGAAATTCAGGAAAAATGGGTGGGAAATTGGCGATTAATTACACCCCAAGGCGATAATAAATGGGAAACCAAGGGCAAAGACAGTTTAGAGCAAGCTTTACGGGAAGGGATTAATCAAAGTTTAAGTAAATTAACCACTGAATCTGCGGTTAAAGCAACGACAAATTCTACACAGAAATTAACGGGTGTTGCTGAACCTTTAGAAATCAATATTTTGAATGTTAGAGGTTTGCAAGATTATGCGCGGGTGATGAGTTATTTAAGCAGTTTAAATGCTATTCAATCTGCACAAGTACAAGGAACACAAGCGGGTACATTGCGAGTAAAAGTAATGGCTATCGGTGGTTTAACTGCGTTAGATAATGCGTTAAGTAATGATGGACGTTTGCAAGCAGAAATCGGTATGAATAAAACCTATCGGTTTGTACCGTAAAATTTTGAGATATTCAAGTAAAGTAAAGACCTACAAGGTTTTTAAAACCTTGCAGGTCTATTAAACTCACGTTAATACAAGTTTAGTGATAACGCTGTTGTTGAAACAACTCAAAACCAAGTTGGAAATAAGCTGTTGCTAAAGTAATAGCTTCTGTATCAGGTGGTAACGATGCAAAATTGCGTGTTTTAGCATCATAAGCTTCGTAATTGACTGATTGTTGTAAACCTAAAATAGCTAATTTATCATTTTGTGCTAATGCCACTTTATGATTATGATTAAACAACAGAATTGATGGCTCATCCGCTGGTAATGCTAAAACATTGCGACCAAAAAAAGGAGCTTCATACGAAAAACCTAATAACCCCAATACTGTGGGTGCAATATCAATTTGACTGGTTGGGCGGGTGATTTCTTGCGGATTTAAATGTGATGGCGCGAGCACTAATAAAGGAATTTGATAGCTATACAATGGAATTTCTGCTTTGCCATACACCCGCGCGCCGTGGTCAGCCACAATTACAAATACTGTATTGTTATACCAAGTTTGTTTTTGCGCATTTTCAAAAAATTTACCAATCGCATAATCGGCATAACGCACGCCTGCATCACGCCCGCCGCCGTGTGATGGAACATTAGGAATTCCTTCAGGAAAAGTATAAGGTTTGTGATTGGAGGTGCTCATAATGATAGAAAAGAAGGGTTTAGCTTCTTTTGTGCGTTGATTGAAATAATCAACAGCATGATTAAATAAATCTTCGTCACTGACTCCCCAAATATTGGTAAATTTGGGATTAGCAATCGATTGACGGTCGCTAATTTCGAAACCATTACCCGCATAAAAAGCATTCATGTTGTCAAAATAGCCAAATCCACCATATAAAAAGCTGGTGTGATAGCCTTTTTCGCGCATTACGCTGCCCCAACTTGCCATATTTTCATTTTTAGGACGTTTTACAACAGATTCGCTGGGAATGGGGGGGAAAGATAAAGTAATGGCCTCTAATCCGCGCACAGTGCGCGTGCCGCTGGCGTAAGTATTGGAAAATAAAAGCCCTTGACTAGATAATTTATCAAAGTTCGGCGTTAAATGGCGCGTATCTCCCAAACGTCCAACAAATTCAGAACCGAAAGATTCTTCTACAATCACAACCACATTTAATTTGCCTAAACCTTGTGGATTTTCAATAAATTGCCGCGTTAGCCGCCCTTCTTCTAAATGGGTAAATTGGCTGTTGTCTTTACTTAAGCGCGTCGCTATTTTTTGCAAAAGTTGTTTAGAATCACCTGTATGATAATAGGCTTTGTAATCCAATTCATTAGTGCGTATTGCTTGGAAAAAGCTGCTCACGCCATTCGCGGTCATTTCATTGGTGACACGATTATGAGAAAAATCTAATGTGTTTGTAGAAATAACAGTTGCAACAACAGTTATTAATACAGTATGTAAAGCTAAGATAAAAAAGCGAATTTTAAAAGTATAAAAGCTGTTTAATAACTCAGCCGCCGTTTGGCGTTGTGTCCAATAGACCAAAGCTAAAGAAAATAGTGTAGTGAAAATTAAAACGGGTAAAACAGGATAGGATTCCCAAATATTAATAAAAACTTCATGGGGATAAATTAAATAATCTACTGCCACTAAGTTAAAACGGGCGTTAAATTCTTCAAAGAAAAAATATTCTGCCACTGTTAAATATAGCATTCCAAAAAAGCAGAAAAAGAGGGCAGTAAACAAAATAAATTGTCCAATTTTCTGATTCAGTAAACGGCTAGGAAATAACCATAGAAACAAAGTGAAAGGGACTAATAAATAAATTAGTTGAAAACAATCATTAATAAAACCTAACAAAAGCACTAAAGGAAATTCAGCTAAACCTACTTTGGCTTCTGTGCCAAAAGAAATGCCTAAACTCAGGCGTAAAATTAAGGACAAACAAAGGTATAACAGGGCAATAAAACCTAAAATCTGATAGCGTCCACTGCGTTTAAAAACGGAAAGTAGAAATGACATAGTATAAACTCATTGTAAATCTGATAGTTATAAGAAATTAAAATATGAGTTTAACATAGAGGCGAAATAGGAAAGATTAAGGCAAAATGAAGGCGGGATTATATTTAATAAATAAGAAAAATTTGAACCACAATGTTTTATCAATTTAATTAAACAAGTATTTTCTAATTTAATGAATTAACTTTATTGTGGTTCAAGTAAGCTACTAATTTTAACCAAAAGTAGAAAAGAAATTAGCGACGGCGTGAAGGACGTTCGTCCTCTTCCTCATCATCATCTTCTCCGTCGTCTTCCTCATCGTCTTCTTCGTCATCCTCGGACTCTTCGTCATCTTCTTCGTCTTCAGAATCGTCGCCATCGTCTTCTACTTGCCAACTTTCCACTAATTCAGATAAAAAGTCGTTTTCTTCATCTGCTAAATCATCTACTCCAATGAGTTCTTCTACATCTTGAATGATGCGAGCTAACATTTCGCTTGAAAGATATTCACCTAATAACTCGATGGATTCATAGACTAACTCTTCATTTTCTACATGTTTTAAGGCGTTACGGATTAATTTTTCCGTTTTCATTTCCACGCCTAATAATTCCAGCAGCGTTTCCATGTAACTGGTGATTTCGCTTAATTCCTCATCACTTAAATCATCATCTGCGCCAGCACCATACAATAAAATCAAGGCTATGCGTAATTCCAGCGGATGGTCTCCCATTGCCTCCAGCATTTCTTGATAGTCTTCGTCGCTCATGTCGGCTAGTTCAGTTTCCCAATCGCCTAATACGGATTCATCATCATCTGACCAGACCTCTTCATCTAAATCAAAGTTGTCTAATTGTTTGATAATCCAGCAATCACCTAAATTTAATTGTGGATTCATCAAATAATTATAAGGAATGTAGCAATAGCCATTATCGCCCCATTCTTTACCCCATGAGTTACGCACAATAAACACTTGGTCTTTGTCTGAATAGCCTACGCATAACATCGCATGTCCTGCATGGGATTCGCGGGTAGTTTCTTGTTGCGATGGCATGGGAACTAAGCCTTTTTTGCGATGTGAATCAAAGGATTTAAAGAGCATAATGCCGAAAATAATCGGATAGCCTTCTGCTAATGCAGATTTCCACGCATTTAAGTTGACGGGGAGTAATTCGCTGCTTTCTACAAGAAAATTAGATGCTTCATCATAAGCATCTTCATCGGGTTCTGTAGTGACATTTTTGGGGTCAAATTCCCATGTTTCTTCAGAACATGCACCATATTCACGCAAACCAGAGATAGCATCGGCAATAAAAGAGCCACAATCGCGTTCTTCCCATTCTTTGTAAGAGCGGGCGTTATAGTAGATAAATAAGCGACTGACATCATAGCTTTGTTCTAAATGACGTTTTGCTAGATATTCATACGCGCCCGCGACGGCATTTGCTACGCAACTGCTGGTACTTTTTTGATTTTCAACGTCGGTCATATAAGAACGCAAATCAACTTTTGCAGGTAATTTGCGATTACCTAAGCCAGAAGCGAAAGCTTTGGCACTGGCTTTGTTGGGTTGCGCATAGTGATAGCCAGAGACGGAGTATTCGGTGCCGTCTGCCCGTTTAATGGAAAAATCGGACATAAAATGACCTTTTTAGGAAAAAGAAGGGATTTTTATAAATGTGCAATGCTTAATGCTGACGATTTTAATAAATTAAAGCTCCAGCAAAATAAATTTTATCTCTAATATTTTAAAAGTATCAAATTTGTGGAGCACGTTGTATTAATAAGACATTTTGCTGTTGACGATAAAATAAACTTTGTAGCGTTATTTGTGTATTATCAAGCATTACATAGCCTGTTAATAAGAAGTAATGACTAGCAACATCCAGATTTTTGGATTCTAAAACTATGCCAGCAAAAGCATCAGAACGCATAAATTCTTGTAAATTGTTGAACGGTTCGCTTTGGCGTTTTTTAATGAGTAGTTCAATATCTGCAAGGCGTAATTGTTCACTTAAGGCTTTTAATACTAACGCGGGAGCGGTGTTAATGTTGATTGCGGTGTGGGTGGGTAATACTGTGATATAGGCTTGTAAAGTTTGAAAAAGTTCATTATTCATGCCCTCTAATAAATGTAATTCGGAGAGACTGGAAAATGGACGATTTGCGGTTCTATAAGCGGGTTTTTTAAGTAAATAACGATTATCTTCCGCGCCATAGGGTAAAGTCGGTGAATCATTGTCATCTATCCAATCTATACACGCCTCAACAAGTTGTTCAATTTCGCGTTCAGAAAAACGGCTATCGTGATTAGTATCAGCAATTTCTTTAAGTAACTGTTTAAAATAATTAATTTGTTGTGTGTCGGGCTTGCCTTCTGTGGTGAGTAAATTATTGAGGTTAAATTTTCCTTGTAAATCTTCAATGCTCGCTTGCAGTATGCCACCTTCAATTAATGTGGGCGGTAATTGCGTTGCCCAGACTTCGCCTAAATGGTCAATTGTTTGTGATTTTTCGCCATCACGCATTAAAATTAGTTTTGCCCAACTTTCTGCGCCGAGAACGTAATAGTAAGCTTGTTGTTGATTGATAAGATTAGCGGTGCGGCGAATATCTATTTGCTGACGATGAGCTAAAGAAACTGCAATTATGGTGGCAATTGCGACGATAAGTAAGACAGTAATTAGGGCAATGCCGCGTTGTTTAGAGGGGAAATTAATCAATATCACGGCTGTGGCGGTCGGTATTCGTTTCGGTGGGAAGGTTTATAGTATTTTTGTCGTCTGTTTTTTTATTGTCTTTATCTGTTTTTTCATCCTTTTCATTCTTGTTATTGTGTGACTTATCATGGAGAATTAAAGTTTGTAATTGAGAGTTAAGCGCAAAAAGGCGGGTAATTTGTCCCCATTGCTCTAAATTAAGAGTTAATTCTACGGCGACTAAACGGGGTAATTCTGCATTAGGGTTGAGTTGTTTAAAGGTTTTAAGTTGCCAGTCTTCATGCCATTGTTGTTGCTCATCTAGGAATCGCCACCGAAAAGCACTGATTTGTTCAAGCAAAGGGATAGAAAGCGGCTGACTGTCTTGTGCACGGTCTAATACTTGCCAATGACTGCGCCATAAGGTTTTATTTTGCACAAAATAGCGTAGGCGTTGAAAGTCACTTCTTGGTGTTTGGGCGGGATTTTGCCAGCCTAAACGAGTGAATTCAATTACTTGTGCTTCACCAATAAAACTGAGTTGAATATCGGCATATTCGTCGCGAATATCGCGTTCACTATATTGATTTAAATCTTGTTGAATGCGCTGGAAAACAATTTGTAATTGTTTAAGAGATTCGGCTTGCGTTTCAATTTGGGCGCGCGTCGCAAGGACACTGTTGAGGCTGCTATAAGCTATGATTGCCATGACGGCAAAAACGCTGAGGGCAACTAAGACTTCTAAAAGTGTAAAGCCTTGTTTATTTTTGATTTTTGAGAGGCAAATGAATGCAGCAGGATGAAAGTTTTGGCGAGACTGTCGCAAAAAATGACCTGTTGCATTCATATCAGAAAATTAAGCAGCGTTAGCTTTACTTAAACGTTTAAGTAAAGGGTCTTTTAATTGACGATGTAAATCGCGCAATAATGTTTCTGTGGTATCCCAATTAATGCACGCATCAGTAACAGAAACGCCATATTTAAGGTCAGCTAAATTAGTAGAAATCGCTTGATTTCCTTGATTTAAATGGCTTTCTAACATGATACCTACAATAGATTGATTGCCGGCTTCAATTTGGTTTGCTACATCTTGCGCAACTGTCGGTTGTAATTCGAATTTCTTCGAAGAGTTTCCGTGGCTGCAATCTACTACAATATTGGTGCGTAACTTTGCTTTTAATAAGGCGTTTTCACACAGAGCAATGTTGGCAGAATCGTAATTAGGTTGTTTACCGCCGCGTAAAATAACGTGACCATAACGGTTGCCTTTGGTTTGGATTACCGTGACTTGCCCGTCTTGGTTAATTCCCAGAAAATTATGCGGTGCTGCTGCTGAGTGCATGGCATTGATAGCAATATCTAAACTGCCATCTGTGCCATTTTTGAAACCAACAGGCATAGATAAGCCACTTGCTAATTCACGGTGAGTTTGCGATTCAGTGGTGCGCGCACCAATCGCTGACCAACAGAATAAATCGGATAAATATTGCGGTACGATAGGGTCTAAAGCTTCTGTGCCCGCAGGTAAGCCGATTTCTGCTAACCATAATAATAATTCACGCGAAATATGTAAGCCTTCTTCAATTTGGAAGGAGTCATCTAAGCGCGGGTCGTTCACTAAACCTTTCCAACCTGTTGTTGTACGAGGTTTTTCAAAATAAACCCGCATAACGATGAATAAGCTATCTTTTAATTCATCACTTAAGGCTTTTAAGCGAGTTGCATATTCACGCGCCGCTTTTACGTCATGAATAGAGCAAGGACCTGTAACCACTATTAAACGGTGATTTTGGCGATCTAAAATTTGACGGATTGCTTGACGCGCTTGGCGTACAGTTTGCGTTGCAGTTGGGGGCTCAGGTAATTTTTGTTTTAAGGCTTGAGGAGAAATGAGTACCCGTTCTTCCGCAATATTAATATCATTGATGTCGTCTTGTACCATAAAAAATCCAAATACAGCAGTGTGGCATATTGTGTAGCAGTTCACAAAAAATGTGGGAAATGATTACAATTCTGCCTAAAATTAAGAGGTTATGTCGCAAGAGTAAGGTTGATTTTTACTATTACGTTTTTACTAAATGTGAGTGAATAGGAAAAACATAAGTTGTTTTGAAAATAGGCTTTATTGTTTATGAGGAAATAAGCGATAAAGTTTTTTCTGTCTCCTTAAATTTAGAGAACACAACCGACTATTAATAGAGTGTTGAATCTTCAATAATAGCATGTTATCGCGAGTGATTTTAGTGCAAGCGCGTTTTATTCACTAAAATTCGTTTATCCTATGGATTTTCGCTTACACTAATTAGTATAAATTGTGATCACTTAATCAGGTGAAACAGGGTAAAATAAAACTGCATCATAATAATTTAGTTTATTCTAACAATAATGATTTTACTGTACAGTACAGTAGAATCTCCTACCTTTAGGAGGAAGGAAAATGACTCAAATTGCTTATATATATCATCCTGATTGTCAATTACATGACATGGGTGATGGGCATCCTGAATGTCCTGAGCGGTTTGCAGCAATTGAAGATCAGTTAATGGCAGCAAATTTATTTGATTTTTTAAGACATTATGAAGCTCCATTAGCCACTAAAGAACAGTTATGTCGAGTGCATGATAAACACTATGTTGACCATATTTTGTCTTTTGCACATAAAGAACGGGCGCATTTAGATCCTGACACTGTAATTACGAATAAAACACCGCCTGCCGCGTTACGTTCAGCAGGGGCAGCTGTATTTGCAACAGATTTAGTATTAGGTAAAAAAGCAAAAACGGCTTTTTGTAATGTACGTCCACCAGGACATCATGCAATGAAGGCACAAGCTGAAGGTTTTTGTTTTTTTAATAATGTTGCGGTTGGCGCGGCACATGCGATTCATCATTATGGTTTGCGTAAAGTAGCCATTGTGGATTTTGATGTGCATCATGCCAATGGTACGGAGGACATTTTTAAAGATGAACCACGGGTTTTATTATGTTCCTCTTTTGAACATCCTTTTTACCCTTATTGTGGTGCAGATACTGTCAGTAATCATATTGTAAATGTGCCTTTACCAGCGGGAACACGGAGCGATAGTTTTCGTGAAGCCATTTTGACAAAATGGATTCCAGCATTAATTAAATTTGAACCGCAAATGTTATTTATCTCAGCGGGGTTTGATGCACACCAAGATGATGATATGTCACATTTTTTCTTAACTGACCGCGATTACACTTGGATTACACAAGAGTTATTGCGGGTTGCTGACCGTTGTTGTGAAGGTCGGATTGTGTCTATGTTAGAAGGTGGCTATGAATTACATTCATTAGCACGCAGTGTAACTGCTCATTTGCGAGTTTTAATGCGAATGAATTAAATTACTTTATATTTTCAAACTTTTAATGCTTCCCCCATCATGCACCAACAAGTAAATTGGCAACCTATTGAAGAACATTTAAGCCGTGTGACGGGACACCCATTTGCTTTGACGGGTTGTTACAGTGTCAATGGGGGATGTATTCATTATGCTTATAGAATAGAAGATACTTACAATAAGCAAGTGTATTTTATCAAGCTTAATATCGGTGATAAGTTTGAAATGCTACGCACTGAGGCGGCAGGTTTAATGGAGCTGGCTCAAACAGGAGTTATTCGCGTACCAGCACCGATTTGTTGGGGAACAACGCCGCATCATGCTTATTTAGTGATGGAAGCGTTTACCTTGCGTAGCGATAATTTTTGCTGTGATAATGCACTGGGACAACAATTAGCTGGTTTGCATCGTATTCACTCTAATTTATTTGGGTGGCAACAAAATAACTATATTGGTTCAACACCTCAAATAAACACGCTTTTAGGCGATTGGGTCAGCTTTTGGCGCGAACAACGATTACATTATCAATTAAATTTAGCAGCGCAGAAAGGTTATGATGGTGCACTGTTACAAAGTAATGGTGAACAACTACTGATTAGATTAGAGGCTTTTTTCGCAGGCTATACTCCTAAGCCTTCTTTATTGCACGGTGATTTATGGTCAGGAAATCGTGCGGTAGATAGTCAAGGAAATCCAGTTATTTTTGACCCAGCAGTTTATTATGGCGATAGAGAAACAGATATTGCCATGACTGAATTATTTGGTGGTTTTTCACCGCAATTTTATGAAGCTTATCAAGCCAATTTTCCGCTTGATGATAATTATAAAACACGGAAAAACTTGTATAACTTGTATCATATCTTGAATCATTTAAATCTATTTGGGGGAAGTTATTTACGTCGCGCTGAACAAATGATTTCTCAATTATTAAGTGAAGTACGCTAAAACACTTTTATCAATATTCTCCCAATACCCACCACAAGGAGTTTAAAATGACTGATATTGTTGCATTATTAGCTAATGAAGCTGATTATTTACTTAATCATCAATGTAAAACGATTGCGCGTGAACATTTGCATTTACCCAGTCCGCAATATTTAGATGATGTATTTAGTATTCGTGACCGTAAACCCAGTGTTTTACGCAATTATAATTCAATGCTGATGCACGGGCGTTTAGCGGGGACAGGTTATTTATCAATTTTGCCAGTTGACCAAGGGGTTGAACATTCTGCGGGAGCTTCTTTCGCACCGAATCCTGCCTATTTTGACCCTGCAAATATTGTAGAACTAGCCATTGAAGGCGGATGTAATGCTGTTGCTTCTACATTGGGTTCATTGAGTTCCGTCGCGCGTAAATATGCACATAAAATCCCTTTTATGTTAAAAATCAATCATAATGAGATTTTATCCTATCCTAATATTTATGACCAAACTATGTATGCTAGTGTTGAACAAGCATTTAATATGGGTGCGGTAGCCGTCGGTGCAACAGTATATTTTGGGGCACACGAATCACGGCGACAAATTGATGAAGTAAGACAAGCTTTTGAAAAAGCACATGAATTAGGCATGGTTACTGTTTTATGGGCATATACACGCAATTCAGCCTTTAAAAAAGATGGCGTTGACTACCATGTTTCTGCTGATTTATCAGGACAAGCAAATCATCTTGCTGCCACGATTGAAGCTGATATTGTAAAGCAAAAAATGGCCGAAAATAACGGTGGGTACAATGCGCTCAAATTTGGAAAAACCCACCCTAAAGTATATAGTGAATTAACAACCGAACATCCTATTGATTTAGTTCGCTATCAAGTTGCCAACTGCTATATGGGGCGTGCAGGTTTAATTAATTCCGGTGGTGAATCCAGTGGTGCGGGTGATTTAGCACAAGCAGTGCGGACAGCCGTTATCAATAAACGAGCAGGGGGAATGGGGTTAATTTCTGGACGCAAGGCATTTCAACGCCCAATGAAAGAAGGGATTACATTATTAAATGCAATTCAAGATGTTTATTTATCAAAAGAAATCACAATTGCTTAGCGTGACTATTTAAAGTAGAAAGCGTGGGTTAATGATTAACTCCACGCTTTTTGTTATTTTAATGATATTGACTCATAATCAACAAGTTAGTTAAAATAAAAATTTTGTTTCAATCACTATATCGGAAACAATCGCGATGCGACAAAAATTAGTAATTGGTAACTGGAAAATGAATGGCTTATCTGCCACTAATCACAGTTTAGTAACTGCAATTATAGCCGGCATGGCAGAAGTGAAATCACAAATAGGTATTTGTCCCCCTTTCGTTTATTTGCAACAAGCTAATGATTTAATTAAAGGAACAAATATCAAGCTTGGGGCACAAAATGCTTCAGCAAATGCGCAAGGTGCATTTACTGGTGAGATTGCAGTAGATATGCTAAAAGATTTAGGATGTTACTATGTTATCTTAGGACATTCTGAACGCCGTTCTTTATACCAAGAAAATGATGAATGGATTGCCCAGAAAGTTGCTACTACTTTAAAAGGGAATTTAATACCTGTTTTATGTGTTGGTGAACTCTTAGAAGAGCGAGAAACTAATCAAACAGAAACAGTTGTAGCAAGACAATTACAAGCAGTCATTAATTTAGTAGGTATTCAAGCCTTTGAAAAAATAGTAATTGCCTATGAACCTGTATGGGCAATTGGTACAGGAAAAACAGCAACACCAGAACAAGCACAAGCAGTTCATGCTTTTATCCGCAAATTGTTAAGTGAACATGATGCTAAAATCGCACAAACTGTACAAATTCTATATGGTGGTAGTGTCAAAGGCAGTAATGCTGCTGAATTATTTGCACAACCTGATATTGATGGCGGTTTGATTGGTGGAGCTGCATTAAAAGCAGAAGAATTTTTAACGATTTGTAAAGCAACTGAGTAATTTATGATTCATACGATTTTAGTCATTTTGCAAGTATTTGTTTGTTTAGGATTAATTGGTTTAGTCCTTGTGCAACATGGTAAAGGTGCGGATATGGGAGCATCTTTTGGTAGTGGTGCATCTGCGACGGTGTTTGGAAGTCGCGGAGCAGCAAGCTTTTTAACCCGCATTACCGCAGGGTTTGCAACTGCGTTTTTTATTTTAAGCTTGTTTTTAGCATATTTTTCTGTAGAAAAACATGCTGTTAAAAGTGTTGTAAATACAGTTACTCAAGAGCAAACACCAGTAAAAACAGGGAGTGATTTGCCTCCTACAGAGACAAAAGCACAAGATACTTTAGCTGTTCCTCAAACAACGATTCCTGTTACTAAATAAAAGCTTGCTTTTTTATAGAGTCTCTCTATAATAAATCGCTTGATGCCGACGTGGTGGAATTGGTAGACACGCTACCTTGAGGTGGTAGTGGTTTATACCGTGTCAGTTCGAGTCTGATCGTCGGCACCATCTATAGTATTAAACACCAATACCTCATTAAGTAAATAAAGCTTGACAGAGCAAAGAATGTATATATAATGCACACCTTCTTTGATAAAGCGAAGAATTCAGAAGTTAAGCTTTGAAAATAAATTAAAAACAAAGCTTGACAGAATAATGAAAGCGTATAGAATATGTGCTTCTTTGATGAAACGAAGAATTCAGAAGTTAGGCTTTGAAAATAAATTAAAAACAAAGCTTGACAGAATAATGAAAGCGTATAGA
>JACCEE010679493.1_pt1 | contig 74780 bp, 53 predicted proteins | sample 7449931 | NCBI WGS metagenome assembly JACCEE01 (sample SAMN15323457, study PRJNA562643) | freshwater metagenome | isolation source: river surface water | place: USA:Blue River Watershed | collected 2017-08-19
ATCACGATTTTTGACCTGTTGAGAGCCAAAACTAAATCCCTGTCCACTGGCAGGAGCAAGTTCTACTTTTACTGGAATCAACTGCCGTTTTTGCAACAGCATTACAACTTCTTGCTCATTTTCGGCGTTAATTTGTCCAGAATGAATCGCGCCGTTAACATCGCAAGCTTGATAAGAATAAGAATTTAATGCCATGAGTGATATAAAAAAGCGAGTAAAAACATCAATCTTTAAACATTACTCAACATTTTGAGTTTGTTCACGAATCTGTTCAATTAAGACTTTTAGTTCAATTGCACTGTGTGTTGTCGAGATATGATTGGATTTCGCGCCTAAAGTATTCGCTTCACGATGTAATTCTTGTACGAGAAAATCCAGCCGTCTGCCGACAGGCTCGGCTTGTTTTAACAATTGTAAAACTTCAGCAATATGTGTGGTTAAACGGTCTAATTCTTCAGCAACATCAATTTTTTGCGCTAAAATTACAATTTCTTGTTCAACCCGCTCAGAATTTAAATTTAACAAATCCGCTAATTTACTTTGCAGTTTTTCCCGCTGACCTTGTAAAACCTCAGGTAAAACCAAAGTAATTTTTTGAATTTCTTGCTGAATTTGTTCACAGCGTTGTGTGATAAAATGGTGAATTTGCACGCCTTCCCGTGCCCGTTCTACCAATAATTGCCGAATGGTCTCTTCCAATAATTGCGTTACTGCTTCAGTAATTTGTTCAATATCAAAAATTTGGGTTTCTAATACTCCATCCCATTTTAAAATTTCTAACGCTGTGGGTTGATTGGGCATCGTTAATAATTGATTGATTTCACTAACGGCGTTTAAGACTTGTTTAGCCCGTTCTAAATTTACTTTAATGGGCAAACTGGTATCACATTGCGGCTGAAAATGTAAGGTTGCATTAATTTTGCCGCGTTTTAATTTTGCTTGCAATTTTTCATAGCTTGCCGCTTCAACTCCGCGTAAATTCTCAGGTAAACGTAAAGAAACATCTAAATAACGATGATTCACCGAACGCAATTCCCAACACAAAAGACCCCAGCTATATTGCCGATCCATCCGTGCAAATGCAGTCATACTCCGAATCATACGTTATCCTTACGTTGAAAAATGGGAAACTTGCGCTTTGTATTCGTTACTTTTTAGTTTGCTTAGGATCAATGTCTAAAGCGCGTAATTTGCGATATAAGTGCGTGCGCTCTAAACCAACCCGCGCCGCAACTTTACTAACATTGCCGTCAACTTCTTGTAATTGGTGTTCTAAATACGCGCGTTCAAATTGTTCACGCGCTTCACGCAAGGGCAAATCATAAATCGATAAGTGTTTGTGATTAGCAGAAGAGGGACGCTGCATATTTAAAATTGGTTCAATTTCATCTACTTCAATCGTTAAACCATTACCAAGAATGAGTAAACGTTGTACTAAATTTTTCAATTCGCGCACATTGCCAGGCCAAGCGTAATAACGTAAGCGATTTTGTGCAGCAACAGTGAAACGACGATAAGGCAGATTTTCACGATTGACAAATAAATTGACGTAAAATTCTAATAATTCAGGTACATCTTCACTGTGGTCACGCAGGGGTAACACATGTAATGGCACAATATTTAAGTAGTAATATAAATCTTCGCGCAATCGTCCTTCGCCCACCGCTTCTTCTAAATCATAAGAAGTTGCTGCGATAATGCGGACATTAATCGGCAAAGGCTCAAAACTGCCATTGCGGAAAAAAGATTGATTTTCCAAGCTGCTGAGTAAGCGTGCTTGCACTGCATCTTCCATGTCGGCAATGTCTTTAATAAACAACGTGCCATTATTCGCCTGTTCTAAACGGGCGGGCGTGTTTGCACTGCCAAATAATTCCAGCATTTGATTTTCGGGACTCATGCCCGCCACGCGCACATAGACGAAAGACCCTTCGCGTCGCTGACTGTTTTGATGCAGATAACGGGCAAATAAGGTACGTCCACAACCTGATTCGCCAGTAATCAGGACAGCGGTATCATGCTGATTAATCCGCTTGACTTGTTCGCGTAAATTACTCATGGCTTCACTTTTGCCTAATGGCTCAGTGACCACCAGCGCGTTTTTACGCAAGCCTTGATTTTCGCGTTGTAATGTTACAAGCTCTAAAGCACGTTTAATTGTTATCAATAGCTTAGATAACGCTACGGGCTTTTCAATAAAATCATACGCCCCTAATTTAGTAGCTTCGACGGCAGTTTCTAATGTGCCATGTCCAGACATCATAATGACTGAATGTCCTTCTAAGCCACTTTCACTCCATTCTTTAAGTAAGGATACGCCATCAGTATCAGGCATCCAAATATCGAGTAAAACTAAATCTGGACGCTTTTCACGCCAAAAATGGCGCGCTACTTCGGCGTTTTCAGCGGTTTCAACTTGATAACTTTCGTCTTCTAAAATTTCTTTTAGCAGACTGCGAATATTGGGTTCATCATCAACGACTAAAATTGTTGCACTCATATCGAAATCGGTTCTATTGGAATCGCAAAAGTTGAAGTTATGGCAGGTAAACGAATATTAAAACTCGCACCACCGTTGTTTTCAACCCAAATAATCCCGCCATGTTCATCCACAATTTTCTTAACAATTGCCAAGCCCAAGCCAGAGCCTTTAGTTTTGGAGGTTACATAGGGTTCAAATAATTTTTCTAATAATTGCGTGGGAACGCCCGCCCCTTGGTCACGAATACAAAATTCTACACAATTTAAATTCGGTTCAATTAAATGGCGAGTCGCAATATCAATGAAAATATCTTCTTGTCCCGCTTCTTGTCCCGCTTCAATCGCATTTTTAATTAAATTATGCAAAATTTGCCGTAACCGTCCGCGGTCTGCTTCAATTAAGGGTAAATCTTCAACAAGCGATAGGCGAAAATGCACAGTTTGTTGCTGATACAAATAACTCATTTCGCGCACTAAATCATTTAAATTTAGTGGCTGCTTTTTAATGGTTGGTGTTTTGGCGTATTCAGAAAAAGCATTCACCATTTCTTTCATCGCATCCACTTGTTGAATGATGGTGTAGGTCAAGCGGTCAAGCGTTTCAGCATCTTCTTCCGTCATTTTTTTCAGGTATTTATGCCGTAAACGTTCTGCTGCTAACTGAATAGGCATTAATGGATTTTTGATTTCATGCGCTAAGCGGCGCGCTACTTCGCTCCAAGCCGCATCTCTTTGTGCTTGAATTAAGGTTGTTACATCATCAAACACCAAGACATAACCCCCTTGTTGTTCTTCAATCATGGGTAAACGTGTCCCACGACACATTAAAACTTTACGTCCACCACTGCCAAAAATGGTCGTTTCTTCGCGCCAGTCACTATCAGATTCATGTAAATGTTTTTCAATTAATAGATAAAAACTTTGTAAATCACTATGTTCTTTATGCAGTTCTGTCAAGGTTTTGCCGAGTAACTCTTGCAAATTGACTCCCAATACATTACTTGCCGCTGGATTTACAGTTAATAAATGTTTACCGGCATCAAAAGAAATAACACCCGAAGATAAGCGTTCTAAAATCGCTTCTAAATAGATTTGTTGACGTTTAACATCATCCCGCGCCCGCGCAATGCGGCGGGTCATGTCATTAAATGATTGAACTAGAAAGCCTAACTCATCTTGATGAGTTACTGGTAATTGCTTGTCATAATCCCCGCGCGCAACGGCGCGTGTTCCCTCTGCCAAATTACTTAAAGGTGCAACTAAGCGTTGAGCAGAAAAAAATGCCATCCAAATAGCTGCAAATAAACTCAATAGTAACACTAACGATAAGACAAGCGTAAAACTTAATTTTAAGGGGGCGTGTAAATATTTGCTAGAACCGTAATTTCTATAAGATTTTTGTACTTTTTCGGCAAGTTCTGTTAACCGTTTAGGCACAGGAAAGAGTGCGTGTAAGAGTAATTTTTCATGTTGATTGACACTATCTATTTTCAAAACCACGCGGATATTTAATCCCTGCTCGACCATCGGTTCTAAACTGACATAACTATAAGAATTACGTAATTGCAGTAATACATTTTCATTAGGTCGACTAGGCAATAAATTCGTTTCAGACACTGAAGATAACAGTAATTTGCCATTATTCGTGAACAACGTTAATTCTTGCGCACCTGTTTGTTCGCGTAAATTGTCTAATAATGTCCCTTCAATTTTCTTTCCAAATGGCTCAATTTCTTCGGCGGCAGTTTCAGTACGTCTATATGCTTCTTTTAATAAATTATCTAAAGCAGCTTTACTTAATTCTAAAGAACTGTCTAAAGCACTTTCTACTTCAAAGGTAAACCAGCTATTTAATTGTCGGTGAAGAAATTCTAAAGAAAATAAATAAACAATTGTGGCAGGAATTAGAGAAAGAACCACAAATAAACTTAAAATGCGTACCGTTAATTGCGCCCCCATCCGACGGCGACGGACTTGAGAAATTAATCGCTTCACATGAAAAGCAATTAATATCAATAAAGCCAATGCCGCTACAACATTAACGGCTAAAAGAACAGTATATAAATTTTCAAAATGGGCGGAATTTTGTAAAGCATCTGACATCATCGACAAAGATGCCAATAATGCAAAAAATAATACGATGATTATACCAACAGTTATCCATCCTTGCCATTTGCTGAAGAAGGTATGGAGAGAGTGAGTGGACATAAATACCAATCGCTAGCCAAATGCCATTGTGAAGAAAAATACGCAACGGGACGTAAGGGCGCGGGCAAGGCTTCAATATCTAACTGCGTTTGCAAAGCAACCCAGTACGTTTCCGTCTGTTTAACCAGATAACTGTCAATTAAGGGAAAATCGGTTAGTCTCCCCATCGTTGCTAAAGCCGCGCTCACTGACGAAAAATTCTCCTGAATCCCCGTGTTGATATAAGTCAACACATATTTATTACTGAGCGCATGGTAACGTAACTGATAACGTTGTTTTAATTCTAGCAACCGTTGATTAAGAAAATACCAGCGTTCACGCTTAACCTCAATAGTGAGAACAAAAGTCAATGTTACCCCACTTTTCAAAGCTTCTAAAGCGTTGTCTGATAATTGATAATCTAAAGTTGCATCAAGAACATAAAGAGTATCTACTAACCGTGTTTGTGCATATTGAATTGTAAAATCCGCTCGAGAAGCAGCAGGCATAAAGCCTAGCACTGTCAATAAAGTCAGCATAAACAAAAAACTAAGCGGTTTTAACCAAAATGGCATAGTAGAAACCATCAAACCCTTGCACGCTAGGGAATATCTGTCGCCCTACGGCTTGTGCGTTACCCCAGTCAGCATTAATGGATTCAACTTGGGCATTCGCGTGATTAACAAGAAACTGTTGTAATTGCAGCGTATTTTCTTCAGCTAACACCGAACAAGTTGCATAAAGTAACTTGCCACCGACAGCTAATACTTGCCATGTACTGGCAAGAATTGCGGCTTGACGATCGACTAAAGCGGAAATATCAGAAGCTTGACGTAAGTATTTTATGTCGGGATGACGACGGATAACGCCTGTTGCAGAACAAGGCACATCCAATAAAATACGGTCAAACGGTTGACCATCCCACCAACTGTCTAAGTGATTGGCATCTGCGCAACAAATTGTGGCGTAAAAGCCTAAGCGTTGTAAAGTACCAACGATTTTTTTTACACGTTGTTCATCTTGATCGAGAGCGACTAATTCACGCGGTTGATATTTTTCCAGTAAATGCGCCGTTTTTCCTCCAGGTGCTGCACAAGCATCTAATACGCGCGCACCTTCAGGAATATTAAGCAATTGTGCTGCCAATTGTGCTGCTCCGTCTTGTACAGAAACGTAACCTTCAGCAAAAAAAGGTAATTTCTCTACTTCAACGGCCTGAGCTAAAGTTAACCCTGATTCAGTATAAGGGGTTAAAACTGCCTCAATATTAATAGATTGTAATAATTGTAAATAATCAGCACGACTGATTTTGCGTTGATTCACCCGTAAGGTCATGGGAGGAAATTGATTATTTGCATTTAAAATTTCAGCCGTGCGCTCATCCCCCCAATGCTGTTTTAAACGCGCAATAAACCACTCAGGATGCGAAAAGCGCGCACTATCATCTATTTCTAGTCGTGCTAATAAAGTCTCTTGTTCGCGCAGAAAACGGCGCAAAATCGCATTGACTAAACCACTATAATGTTCTTTTTTGCACAAGCGCGTTAAGCTCACCGTCTCCGCCGTCGCGGCGTGGGTAGGAATGCGCAAATGCAGTAATTGAAATAATCCCAATAATAAAATAATTTCTACATCTGCATCTTTTGTTTTTAAAGGTTTCTCTAAAAGTTGCTTTAATAAAGCTTGCAACTGAAACAAATGACGCATAACGCCATAGCACAAAGCTTGGGCAAGACTACGGTCGCGTAAATCTTTCAGTTTTTCTAAAGCAGGCTCAAGCGTATCAGCTAAAGAATGATGGTGAATAATAACAGAAGATAAAACGCGTAAAGCAATGAAACGAGAGGTTATTTTTGCAGACATGGAAATTAAAGAGGTTAATAAAAATAAAAAGGAAAAAGTGAATTACATTCACTTAAAATGATAGGCTACAAAGCAATTTTTTAAAAAATACTTAAACGTTGTTGACTAATTTTAAAATAGGCATTGTCTAATTCAAAACCAATAAAACGGCGGGATAATTGCAAACTTGCAACCCCTGTACTACCACTACCCATAAAAGGGTCTAGTACAACATGTTGTTTAAAACTGATAAGTTTAATTAAATGTTGCATTAATTCAACTGGTTTTAAAGTAGGATGATGATTGAATTCTTCAGCCTGTTGGCGCACTTTTGGCACAACAAAGAATTTATCATACTCATCTTGCCATATTTCAGTGCGCAAAATATTAGCTGTTACCCGTCCTTTAGGATGCGGATTATGACCGACTTTCTTTTCACCTTGTGCATAAGGAATGCGCGTTTCTTCTAAATTTAATGCACCAGTTCCGTACTTAATTAAATTTTGAGCAACTTTTAAACCTTTTTCTATAGGTTTTTGCACAAGAATAATCGGTTCATACGCAGGTTTTACTCCCAACCCCGCCCCTTTATATTGCAAGGCTAATTCAGATGTTGGTTCAAGCTTAAGTTTTTGTTGTGCATAGTAATTATCAACATTTTGTGTTTTATAACCTTGCACATAATTATAATGCCCAACGACTTTGCTTTGCACACCAAGTTCTTTATCAATAGCTAAAGCAACATCTCTACTTTTAGGCATTCCATTTAAATATACCCAAAATAAAACATCTTTAATGATAAAACCGCTATCTTCTAAATCTACCATTAAACGGTGCATTAAACGCACAGAAGAAAATACAACCCCAAATGCCCCCGGTTTCAGCACATTTAAACAATCTTGCCAAATTTGTTTATTCGGTAAATCTTTATCCCAATAATTATTTTTGTAAGAAATTCCATAAGGCGGGTCAGTCGCTAAAGCTTCAATAGAATTACTTGCTAAAGAAGTTAATCCATAGCAGGTTTGATTAAATAAACGACAGTTTTCTTCCATTCTATTGTTTAAAAGCCATTAAATTAAAGATGTTTGTAGGGTGGAATAGCGAAGCGTATTCCACCATGAAACGCCATAAAATCGAAAAACTACCATAAAAAAGCAATAGCTAAAGCTATTGCACTCCTAAATTATTTCCAATGAATTAAAATTACTTAGGTCAAATTAAGCTGTTTTCAACTGAGGATGTCCATTTAAAAAATCAGCGGCAGATAAGATTTTACCTCCTGCTTTTTGCACATTTAATAAACGCAAAATCCCGTCACCTGTTACCACATCTAACCCTTCTTTAGTCGCACGAATCAATGTCCCAACCGCAGTATTTTCTTGACTCTCAATTGCTTGGGCAGACCAAACCCGCAAATTCATCCCCGCTAATTCTACAGTTGCAATCGGAAAAGGATTGTAACCTCGCACTTTACGCGCTAACACTGCGGCAGGTTCATGCCAATTTAAAACGGCCTCAGCTTTATCTAACTTACTCGCATAAGTTGCTAATGCAGAATCTTGAATAAGATGCGGTAAATTTTCAATATCATCAATATGTTGCTCTAATAATTGTGCACCGATTAATGATAAACGGTCGTGCAAAATCTGCGCAGTATCCTCCGCTTCAATTACACAATGCGTCATTGCCAACATGTCACCCGTATCTAAACCAACATCCATTTGCATCAAAGTCACGCCCGTTGCAGTATCTCCTGCCAACAAAGCCCGTTGAATTGGAGCAGCACCGCGCCAGCGTGGCAAAATAGAAGCGTGCACATTCACACAGCCCAAACGGGGACTATCAAGCACAACTTTAGGCAAAATTAAACCATACGCCACCACCACCATTAAATCTGCTTGCAACGCCTGTAATTCAGCTTGCGCTTCTGCATTTTTTAAACTAAGCGGCTGAAAAACTGGAATCTCTTTTGTTAAAGCCAATTGTTTAACAGGACTTGCTTGCAACTGTCGCCCTCGTCCAGCAGGACGGTCGGGTTGAGTATAAACAGCACAAACTTGATGTTTAGAATCTAATAACGCCTGTAAACAAGGCACAGAAAAATCTGGTGTTCCAGCAAAAATAATACGTTTTACGGTCATAAAATCAAAAGAAGTTTAGTTTTTTAAAAGTGAATTTTATTTAAAATGTGAAAGACGTTGCTTAATTAAATACGGTTTGTATATAACCCAAAAAACCTGCTAAATTTTAAAAATCTAGCAGGTTTATTTTTACTTAAAATGAAGGTTTGAGTTTAAGCAGTTGCTTTATTAGTTTCTTTCTTTTCTAATTTTTTACGAATGCGGTCACGTTTTAAACTAGAAATATAATCAACAAATAATTTTCCTTGTAAATGGTCTAATTCATGTTGAATACAAATCGCTAATAAACCCTCAGTTGTTAAATTAAAAGCATTGCCGTGACGGTCTAAAGCTTCCACAGTAACTCTTGCTGCTCGCTGTACAGGTTCTTGAAAACCTGGCACAGATAAACATCCTTCTTCAATACTATCAACCCCTTCTACAAAAACAATTTTAGGATTGATTAAGCAAAAAGCTTCATTACGTTCTTCTGATAAATCAATGACAACTAATTGTTTTTGAATATTCACTTGGGTTGCAGCTAAACCAATTCCTTTAGCGTGATACATGGTTTCTAACATATCATCAATCAGGGTTTGAAGTTTTTCATCAAACACAGTGACAGGTTTGGCTTTTAAGCGCAAACGTGAATCGGGAAATTGTAAAATAGGAAGTAACGCCATAATGAATATTCTCGCAAAAAACACATACTAATAAAAAAATCGCTTAACGCACCACCCGTGTTTCATCACGACTACTTAAAACACGGACGCGCTCTCCAACTTGAAACGGTTGTTCACCAGCAGCTTGCACAATAGCAATCGTGTTGCCTGTTTCTAATTTAATGGTCAACTCTTGCCCTTCGGTTTGGGTAACGCCTTCTTCCATTTTGGAGCCCAATATCAAGCCACCAATGCCACCCAATACTGAAGCAATCGCGCTCCCGCGCCCGCCTCCAATTGCACTCCCTGCAATTGCACCCACTGCTGCACCGCCCACCGTTCCTACGCCCGATTGACTGCCTTCAATTTGAACTTTACGAGTTGCCACCACTGTTCCTAATTCCACTTGCTGTGCTTGCATCGTTTGCCGACGACTATACACATCACTAGAAACATTAGAAGCACAGCCCGTATTAACTAACATAATTAAAACAACAATAGGGACAAGTTTATTAATAAAACGCATTTTTATTTCCTTTATCAACATTAAGAATAATTTAATTCAAATAGCATTATTAAAAATAATAGTGGCTATTTTCTGATTCGTCATTCTTAATGGACGAAACGTTTTAATTAATTTTATGCTCCATTTCACCTGAACCTTTTTTCATTTTCTTTCCATCTTCTGCCCGTTGTTTACGCACAGCTTTAGGGTCAGCAATTAATGGGCGATAAATTTCTACGCGGTCACCCTCACGCAAAACAGTGCTTAATAAACAAGGTTTACTAAAAATACCACATTTATTTTTTGTTAAATCAATTTCAGGAAAACGTTTTAAAATTCCTGATTGCTCAATTGCCTGTTCAACTGTTGTTGCATCAGAAACCGTTATTTTAATTAAAGCTTGCTGTTCTGGTTTTGCATAAGCAACTTCAACCACAATGGACATTGTGTTTACTCCTTTCCTATTTTTCAAGTATTATTTTGAAAACGCTCACTTGCTCGTTTAATAAAAGCATCCATTAAAGAGTTTACAATTTGGGTAAAAATAGGGGTTAATACTTTGCTTAAAACTGGATTCGCAATTTCAAAATCTAAAGTTAAAATAACTTTACAACCTAGCTCACCCAACTTATGAAACTGCCATTTACCATGCAAACGTTTAAAAGGGCCATCGACCAACTGCATTTCAATTTGCTCATCAAGAACAAGTTTATTTCGTGTGGTAAATGCTTTTCCTAATGCAATGCTTCCCATTTGGATTTTAGCAACAATTTCATGTGTTTGTCTTGAAAGTACTGCCGTAGATTGACACCATGGCAAAAATTGTGGATATTCCTCAATACAATTGACTAACTCATACATGTTGCGTGAACTATAAGGCACAATTGCCGTCTTATGTACATGCTTCATGACACCTCTCTATCCTTACGCTGAATCATTTTTATTAAAATTACACATCAACCCATCGTTTACTAAAATAATTTATTGGGTTATACGTTAAAAACAAAGCAAAAAAGTGCTTGTAAATAAATCCCTTTTTCGCCTATTCTCTTGCTAGAGTACGCATACGATATAAATAGTTTGCATTTTTTTTCGTTAAAATAACGAGTACCGTTTAATAAAAGTCGGTATTGTGCGGTAAAAAGCAACCGAATACAATCAACTTTAATGTTTTTATAATACCTTTAAAAATCAGTGAATTTACAGATTATTTAAAATTAGTGTAGCAGTTTTTAGGGAATTAGCGGGTGTATCCTAATACTAAGAGCTGTATGCAATTTATAACGTGTATTTTAGCAAAGGATACCTTCTCTTTAATTGAGATATTGAACATCATGGCAAACAAAAAAAATAATACAACAGCCCAAGGTGGCACGATTTGTCTTAATAAAAAAGCCAGTTTTGATTATTTTTTACAAGAACGTTTTGAAGCAGGGTTAGTCTTAGAAGGTTGGGAGGTCAAAAGTCTTCGTTCAGGAAAAGGACAAATTCGCGACTCGTATATTTTAATTAAAAATGGTGAAGCATTTTTATTGGGTTCTTTAATTACCCCTTTAGCAACTGCATCAACACATGTTATTGCAGACCCACAACGCACGCGCAAACTTTTGCTTAATCGTCATGAGCTCAACAAATTAATTGGTTCTGTAGAACGCAAAGGACATTCTTTAATTCCAACGGCAATGTATTGGAAAGGCGGGAAAGCAAAATTAGAACTTGCAATTGCACAAGGGAAAAAGGAGTATGATAAACGTGAAACTGAAAAACAACGAGATTGGCAACGCGAAAAAGCTCGTTTATTTAAGCATTAATACTATCAATTTTCTTAAAACTTACTTTAATTCTGTAATAACATGAGTCAATAAAATCCATCACTATGACTGCAAATCTACAAATGCCAGACCCCACTGTTTTTGTGGTAGATGATGATGAATCCATCCGAGAAGCTTTAAGTTGGTTATTAGAAACAGTTGAATTAAAAGTAGCTTGTTTTAGTTCTGCTCAAGATTTTTTAGAAAACTACAAAAGTGAGTCGGGTTGTTTACTATTAGATATTCGTCTGCCAAAAATGAGTGGTTTAGAACTCTTAAAACGTTTAGTGACTCAAAATGTTACTTTGCCCGTGATTATGCTTTCTGGACATGGCGATATTCCCATGGCAGTGCGAGCAATGAAAGATGGTGCTTTTGATTTCATTGAAAAGCCATTTAATAATCAAACTTTAATTGAACGTGTACAACAAGCCATTTCACGTCATGAACAATTACAACGAGAACATGTTGAAAGAAAAATTGTATTAGAACGTTTTGAATCTTTAACCGGACGCGAACGGGAAGTTATGGTGAAATTGGTAGAAGGAAAATCTAATAAAACAGCAGCTAAAGAATTGAATATTAGTTATAAAACAGTAGAAATTCACCGTGGACGCATTATGGAAAAAATGCACGCGGATGGTATTGTAGAATTAGTTAGAATGGCTTTAATTTGTGGTATTTCGGCAGAAATTTCTGAACCTCCTTTATAACAAACTTATTAGCTTTTTTAAGACTTTATAAGGATAAATTGTAATGAAATTTTTATCGCCAAAACTTAATTATTGTATTTTATGTTATTTGCTCAGTTGCGCAAATTTTTCGTTTGCTCAATTAACCGAAGATACCACTTTTTTCACAACAGGCAATCCTTATCCTAATAATGCGCGTTTAAGCAAAACATTGACTGTTACTAATGCCGAAGAAATAGAAGTTAGCGTGACAGGAACAACTGAAAAGTGTTGTGATTATTTGCGTATTTTAGATGCTAATGGGCGAGAAATTGAAGAATTTAGAGGAAATATTAAAAAAACTTTAAGCATTAAAGGTTCAAGTATTAAAATATTTTTCTATTCCGATGGTCGCACGCCTGATGAAGGTGTAGAAGTGCGAGTTTCAGCGCGTACACCTGCCAGTGTATTTTCAGAAATTAAAGGAAATTTATTAGAAGTTACCACTATTATTTTAGAGGAAGGTACGCGCGATGCTTTTGTCAGTTTACAAAATAGTGTTGAACGTTTAAAAAATTTAAATGCTGAAATTGTACAAGCACAAGATACTGGATTAGTGTTAAGTCGAGTGACACAAGAATTAAATGCAATTTCTGAAATTTATAAAGCGATTGCAGAAAACAAAGCGACGATTTTAAAAGCGCATCAACGGGCTTTTGAGAATTTGCAAGCGATTAAAAATCGCACGCAAACCATGATAGAAAAACTGAATAAAGAACAACAAGAATATCAACGTTTATTAGAAGATAGCAATCGCTCTTTAAATTCTACTAATAGCAGTTTAGAGAAACAAAAATTACAATTTGCTTTAAGTGGTTATCAAACCATTGCTAATTCTTTACAAATTCAGCAAGAAATTTGGGTAGATTTTCAAAAAATGCAAACTACTTTAGAAGAACGTTTGCGCGCCCATTCACAAAAAATTGAAGTGTTACTCTATATTTTAGAAATTAATTCAAAAATTTATAAGCAAGCGGCAAATGTTGCTTCTTTACAGCGTAGTAGTATTGGCAATTTAAATGAAATGATTAATTTAACCGAATTACGACAAGTCATTTCTGAAATTGCTGAAAATGAACGTGATATTCAAAGCTGGATGAGTAGAATTAAGAAAACCGATTTTAAATAGTTCTTCTATGCTTTCATGAGGAGCAAATGCTATGGCAGATGCCAATAAATATGCGCCGATTTTGTCTAAAGCGCAGCAAAAAGGGCCTTTAGCCATTGGTTTAATATTAGTCATTGTTATTATTAGTATTGTGGTGAGTGTGTTAATTTTACCTTCGTTTAATGATGACACGCCCAAACCTGCCGCGCCGATAAAACCTGCGTCAACGCCTGCCCCTGCTCCCCAACCTAAACCTGCCGCGCCCCCTCAACCACCGCCTCAGCCCTTGCGTGAAACGCCTGCTAAACCCGCGCCCGTGGTGAAACCAGAGCCACCGCCTTTGCCGAATGTGCGCTGGTCGGAGTTGAATCGGGAAATTTCTTCTTTGGAAAGTACGCGGCAAACAATTAGTGCATATTTATCGCGTTCAGTTCCGCCGTCTGCTGTGGTGCGTGAGGGAGAAGCTGTTGATATTGCAAAAAATAGGGCTAATATTGATTTGCCGCCTAAAGAAGAAAATGATGAAATACGGGCAGAAAATAGCGGGGCTGGGTTGGTAACGCCACCGCCTGAAGTGAATTGGTCACAATTAATGCAAAGTTTGGTGAATTTGGAAGAACAGCGGGAAAAGGTGTTGAATACGACGTTACGACTGACGGGGGTTGCGCCTAAAGTTGCCGAGGCTAAAAGCGAACATTTGTTTATGCAGAGTAATTTAGGCAGTGGGCAACGGTTGGAAATAGCGAAACATGAAGCTGTCAAAGTGTTGCCTAAAGATGAGTATGAAGTGCCATTGCCGCCGAGTTCAACGGCGGTGATGGGGAAAATGGTAAGTGGCGGTTATCAAATTACATTGATAGCGGCAATGTTTGACCCTGAGACGGCGGAAATTTTGCCTGCGTATGCGGATGTTGTGACGAAAATCTTGGATGTATTGCAGCAAGACCCGCAGCGGCGGGTTTTAATTACGGGTTATACGGATAAGTTGGGTAATGCAGCACAAAATCGGGCATTATCGCGGCGGTGGGCGGAAGCCTTGCGTAATACATTGATTTTTCACGGGGTACAGGGTAAACGGATTAAAGTACAGGGCAAAGGCAGCAGTGAGGCGCGGCGGCTTGAGGTGTTGGTGTTGAATTGAACAATTTTTAGTTATTTCATTAAGTTAAGCAGATATAGATATTATAATTGTAGGGTGGAATAGCGCAGCGTATTCCACCTTGAAATTCCGCAAAGATTGAAAAAAACGGCGTATAAACGGCACGGTGGAATACGGCTTACGCCTATTCCACCCTACATTTTTTAGTTGAAAAATTCTAACAGGTTTTCACCGTGTTCGCCGAGCCATTCGCCGACTGTTTTGGCAATGGGAATGAGTTTGTCTTTAACTGCGGTGGTGAGTTTTCCTGTTTTGTTGACTAATTTTAGTACACGGTCTAATGCACTGCCGATTTCTTCTTTATCGGGTTTTTCTTTCTGTGTTTCTTCTTCTGCGTCTATAAGTAGTTTCTCTACTTTTTCGCGGTGTTCGCCTAATTCTAAGTTTAAGAATAGTTCTTTTAAGTTTCTTAAATCTGTTTGAATGCCTTGATTTAAGGTATTGTGGGTTTCAGTGTAGTTAATAGTTGCATTGTCGCCTGTGCTTGCTACACCTACTTTGCTATTGCCTGAGAGATTAATTGAACGGTTTTCTTTGTGAATGTCTCTGCCTGCTTGGTCAAGCGTTACATTTTCTGCATGTCCAATATGAATATTTCCAAATCTAACATTTCCATCTTTATCTGTTGTCACGTTTAAAATTCCTTCTAATAAATCACGAGCATCTACCATTTGACGACAGCCGCGTTTTTGGCATTGAATCGCGGCGCGGTCATTGGCAAATTCTTTGAGGGTTTTGTAGTTGAAATAATAAGGTTCTTTGCAATTACAGGGTAATTCAATTTCATATTGTAAGTTGTAATAACTATCGTGAATTTCATTGAGTTTACACATAATTTCAGTCATTAAATCGCGGCGGTCTTGTCCTGCAATACAAATTTTGATTTCGCGCGCGCCGTAGTTTTCAATGATTTCTGCACGGGTGTTGTTGCGCTCTAAAACAACGCCACTCCGCCAGACAAGGGTTTGTTTTTCTGCAATATTTGTTGCAATATCTTTGTGGAAAATTACAATGAGACGGCTTAACATGCCTTTAGGCATGAATTTGTAATTTTTATAGAAAATCGTGACTTGGTTTTCTGTTTCTAGCGTGTAGTTAGGTTTTTGTTCACGGAGTAATTGCGGCGCAATGTAGGTTTCTTCGCAGTAATTCAATTTATAGCATAATTTAAAATTGAGCATCAGTTGTAATAATTCACCGTGCATCCAATCATATTGTTTTTCTTTCCATATTTCTTTTAAATTTGCTTTGGTAAATTTGCCATAGTTGCTTTGTACTGTTTTATTGTCGAGGACGTGATAAACGGCTTGTGTTGCCCATTCGGGATTGAGAAATAAAGTTTTTTCTAGTAATGCGTCTTGTTGGAAATGTAGAATTGTGCCTAAATCGTGGAGTGTTTCACTGAGTTGTAATTTATCTTCATCATTTTTAAAGCCATGTTGCTCACAAATTTCTAAGTATTTTTCTAAAGAAAGAGAGTTCTTTTGCTTTGCAAGGTGTTCTAATTCATTGCGAACCTTTAGCCATGTTTTAGGTAATGGCATACCAATATGTGGCAATTGTTTTAAACGGTGTTGTAAATCTTCAAGAAAACGCGAGAAATCTTTACTATTGGTTTTTAAATTAGTGGCGTAACTTTCTTTAAAATTCTGGAATTGTTCGCGTAATGCCGCTTCATTAATTTCTCGGGGGCGGTCGCCTTTTTCATTTTTAAGCAAAAATAGCGGACTGCTTGCGCTTAAAGTATCTACCACGTTTAACCAATAATAAAAATCGGTATCTTCTTTGCGATTATCCGCAACGAGTAAATATAATGCACGTTTGCTTAAAAAAAATTGATGCGTGGCGTGATAAATTTCTTGTCCACCAAAATCCCAAATATTGACTTGATATTGATGTTGCGCATCAAAAGGAAATTGCCAACTAAAAACTTCTATCCCTTCAGTGCTGGCGATACCTTCCGCAGGCAGTTGATAATTTTTATTTTTAATTTTATTGGCTAAAGTGGTTTTGCCCGCGCCACCTTCACCAATGATTAATACTTTAGCTTCATAAAGATGTACAATTTCCCCTGCTGCCAATTGTCTTAAATAATTACGCACTCTGAATAAATTAACTTCGCCATAAAGCTCTTCAGGTTTTAATTGTTCAAGAGGCGGATAATTGATAGCTGTTTCTTTTTTATCCCATTCAAATATTCCCAATCTTTCTAATTTATGTAAATTAAATAATTGATCTTCTAATTTTTCTAAAGCAGGGTTATCTGCTAAGTATAAACGTTCTAAATGTATCAAAGTTTCTAACCCACTGACACTGCTTAATTGATTATTTCTCAAATCTAAATAAGAAAGATTGACCAGCACTTCTAACCCGCTGACACTGCTTAATTGGTTATAACTCAAAGATAAAATAGAAAGATTGACCAGCCTTTCTAGTCCACTGACACGGCTTAATTGATTATAACTTAAATCCAAAAAAGAGAGATTGACCAGCCTTTCCAGTCCACTGACACTGTTTAATTGGTTTCCACGCAAATTTAAAGAGGTAAGATTGACTAGTGTTTCTAACTCACTAACACTAGTTAATTGGTTAAAATTTAAATTTAAAGAAGAAAGATTGACTAGAGCTGATAATTTATTAATATAATTTAATTTATTTTTACCTAACTTTAAAGAGGAAAGATTAATCAGTATTTCTAACCCATCAATATTATTTAGCTGATTAGAACTCAAATCTAAAAAAGAAAGATTCTTTAGAGTTTTTAGTTTACTAATATCACTTAATTTATTTCCAGATAAGCTCAAAGAGTTAAGGTTTATCAGTGTTTCTATTTCATTAATATTACTTAATTGATTAGAACTCAAATCTAAAAAAGAAAGATTTACTAATGTTTCTAATCCATTAATATGATTCAATTGATTTACACGCAAATTTAAAGAGGTAAGATTTATTAATGCTTCTACTCCATAAATATTATTTAATTGATTCCAACTTAAATCTACAAAAGATAAATTCACTAAAACTTCTATACCATTAATGTTATTTAATCTATTTCTACTTAAATTTAGGTTGGAAAGTTGCTTAAGCATTTCTAGCTTGCTAATATTATTTAATGTATTATCACTCAAATCTAAAATAGAAATATTTATTAAAGTTTCTAACTCAGAAATATTATTTAATTGGTTAAAACTCAAATCTAAAGAAGAGATATTCACCAGCGTTGCTAGCCCACTGACACTGCTTAATTTGTTTCTACTCAAATCTAAAGAAGATAGATTCATCAGCGTTGCTAGCCCACTGACACTGCTTAATTGGTTGCTCCTCAAAAATAAAGTAGAGAGATTCACCAGCGTTTCTAGCCCTGTTAGTTCTTGTAATTTATTGTTGCTTAAATTCAGTTCGGTTAATTGGGGAAAGTGTGCCAGCCAAGCGGGAATTTGGGTTAAACGATGGTTGCTTATTTCTAACAGGGTTAAATTGGGGCAATCTGCCAGTCCTTCGGGCGCGTCGTGAGAAAATAAGGTCAGTTTTAACCCGAGAATATTGTGGGGTGGAATCTTCAGCCGTTTAAAATCGGCATAATGCACAATTAAACCGCCCACATCTGCAACCTGATTTAATGGATTGCCGCGCAAATCCAGCCGTTTTAACTGCGTCAGTTGTTTAATTTGCTCAGGCACAATTTGAATAGCATTGCCGCGTAAAATTAATGTTTGTAAGTGATTTAAGCTAAATACTTCAGGCGGAATGTTGATTAAGCGAATATCTCTAAAATCTTTACTTAAATCTAATTCTTGCGCTTGCGTTGAACGACATTCTTCAATTTTTTTAAGAATATGGGCGGGGGTTTTGGGCGGCATGGGGCTAACTCAAGTGTTTAAAGATGTCTGAACCACAATTTACGCAATTTACTTAATTTTCGCAATTGGTTTAATAGGAATGCAATCGCTTTAGCTATTGCGCTCCTCTTAAAAACAGCAGACATAAAAAAACCCCCCAACAAAATTGTTGGAGGGTTTTCTTTAAACAAGTTTTAAAAAAATAGCTTATTTCAATTTAGCTAATTCTTTTTCAATCACAGCAGAAGGCATAGAGACGTAACCGTCTTTTACAACCACTTCTTGACCTTGTTTAGATAACACCATTTTCAAAAATTCATCTTCTAAAGGAGATAAAGGTTTGTTAGGTGCTTTGTTTACATAAACATATAAGAAACGAGCTAAAGGATAAGTCCCTTTCATGGCTTCTTCTTCTGTTGCCATGATGAAAGGAGAACCATCTTTCTTAGAAATCGCTAAAGGTTTTACGCCCGCCGTTTTATAACCAATACCAGAATAACCAATCGCATTTAAAGAGGCTGTGACAGATTGCACAACAGATGCAGAACCTGGTTGTTCATTTACGTTGGTTTTAAAATCACCTTTACATAAAGCGTGCTCTTTAAAATAACCATAAGTACCAGAAACAGAGTTACGACCGAATAATTGCATGGGTTTCTCTGCCCATTCACCTTTCAAGCCTGTTTGTCCCCATTTAGTAATATCTTCAGCCCCGCCGCATTTGCGCGTGCTAGAAAAAATCGCATCCACTTGTGCCATAGTTAAACCATCTAATGGGTTATCTTTGTGCACAAAAACTGCTAAAGCATCAATCGCAGTACGAATCCCAGTAGGTGCATAGCCGTGTTTTTTCTCGAAAGCCTCTTTTTCTTGGTCTTTCATTTCACGGCTCATAGGTCCTAAGTTAGCAGAACCTTCTGTTAATGCAGGTGGCGCAGTAGAAGAACCAGCACCTTGAATTTGTACGTTAACATTAGGATATAAACGTTTAAATTCTTCTGCCCATAAAGTCATCAAGTTGTTCATGGTGTCAGAACCTACGCTAGATAAGTTACCAGACACACCACTTGCTTTTTCATAAGTAGGAATTTTTGCGTCAACTGCTGCCATTGCAGGCATAGCAACTGCCATAGCCGCTGCAACTGCAGTCATTTTGAACAATTTCAACATGAAAAAAATCTCCTTATTGGATTATCAGTTTTTCTGAGTAGTTAGAGTACGTTAACATTATGACATCGTGATGACATACTATGTTTCTTCATTAAGTAACCTCCTTTAAAAAAATGGATAATAATCAAGAATTAGAGAATGATATGTTTTGGATGCAACACGCCATTCAATGCGCAACGCAAGCCGCAGCGATTGATGAAATTCCCGTCGGCGCGGTGCTCGTCCACAATCAACAATTGATTGCACAAGGTTGGAATCAAACGATTACAACGCCCGACCCTAGCGCACACGCGGAAATCGTCGCATTGCGTCAAGCCGCCAAAATTTTAGGTAATTATCGCTTATTAAACACCACTTTATACGTCACATTAGAGCCTTGCATCATGTGTGCAGGGGCAATTATCCACGCACGAGTGCAGCGCGTCGTATTCGGTGCATACGACCCCAAAACTGGCGCGGCGGGCAGTCGGTTTGATGTCCTACGCGATTTTCGCCATAATCACACTCTTGAATGTGTAGGCGGCGTTTTAGCAGAACCCTGCGGCGAACTTTTAAAGCAATTTTTTAAAGCTAAACGGGCGCGTCAGAAATAAATCACAACATACAATCATTTCACTAAAACTTAGAGAAAATCATGCAAAGACAAAATATTTCAAGTGGTTCACCTTGGGAAGCAACTGTCGGTTATTCACGGGCGGTTAAAATCGGCAATGTTATCGAAGTTAGCGGCACTGTTGCTGCTGGCGATGATGGCGTTGTTGGCAAAGGTGATGCTTATCAACAAACACAATTCATTTTGCAAAAAATTGAAAAAGCATTAAAAGAAGCGGGCGCATCTTTTGAAAATGTCATTCGTACCCGTATTTTTGTAACGAATATCAGCGATTGGCAAGCCGTAGGCAAAGCGCACGGGGAAATTTTCGGCGAAATTCGCCCCGCAACCAGCGTTGTAGAAGTATCTAAACTGGTCAATGATGATTATTTAGTAGAAATTGAAGCGAGTGCGGTTATTTAAGTTGTTTGAATTAAAGCAAATTTGTAGGGTGGAATAGGCGCAAAAGCCGTATTCCACCATTTGGCAGAATTTCGTGGTGGAATACGCTACGCTATTCCACCCTACAATATTCATGCTTGATTAAGCACTTTTCACCCGTTGTACCCCGCCCTCATACCGTTTCAAATGCACGAGTAACAAAGAAATTGCGGCGGGTGTAATGCCTGAAATCCGCGAAGCTTGTCCGACGCTGTAGGGGCGGTGTTTTTCTAACTTTTGACACACTTCTTTAGATAATCCACTGATTTGGGTGTAATCTAAATCTTCTGGAATCAACGCATCTTCATACCGTCGTGAACGGGCAATTTCTACTTGTTGCCGTTGAATATAGCCATGATATTTGGCTTGAATTTCCACTTGTTCCGCCACTTGCGTATCTTCTACATACGGCGCACCACTGGGCAATTGCCGCAAATCTGTATAGCTCACTTCGGGACGACGTAATAATTCCATCGCATTGACCGCTTGCCGAATCGGCGTATTTAATTTTTCTACCGCTGGGTCATCGGGACGAATCCAAATTTTTTCTAATCGGCGTTGTTCTTGGCTAATAGCACTTTGTTTTCGTTCAAAAAATGCCCATTGTTCATCTTGAACTAAACCTAATTCGCGTCCAATGGTGGTTAAGCGTAAATCGGCGTTATCTTCGCGTAATAACAAACGATATTCCGCGCGACTGGTAAACATGCGATAAGGTTCATTTGTGCCGTGTGTGATTAAATCATCAATCAAAACACCGATATACGCTTCATCGCGGCGCGGCGACCATAATGTATTGCCTTGCACATATCGCCCTGCATTTAAGCCAGCAATTAAGCCTTGTGCGGCGGCTTCTTCGTATCCCGTCGTGCCATTAATTTGTCCCGCAAAGAATAAACCTTTGATGGCTTTAGTTTGTAAACTGGGCTGTAAATCGCGTGGGTCAAAATAATCGTATTCAATCGCATAGCCCGCGCGGGTGATGTGCGCGTTTTCGCAGCCTTTCATTGAGCGTACTAAATTCAGTTGTACATCAAACGGTAAACTGGTCGAGATACCATTCGGATAAATTTCTAAAGAAGTTAATCCTTCAGGTTCCATAAAAATCTGGTGAGATTCTTTGTCCGCAAAGCGTTTAATTTTGTCTTCAATCGATGGACAGTAACGAGGGCCAATCCCTTCAATCACCCCAGTATATAGTGGTGAGCGGTCGAGTCCGTTTAAAATAATGTCGTGCGTACGTTGATTGGTGTGCGTGATGTAGCAACAAATTTGCTCAGGATGTTGCGCAACATTGCCCGTAAAGGAAAAAACGGGCGTGGGGGTATCCCCAGGTTGCGGAGTCATTTGGCTGAAATCTAAAGAACGGCTATCAATTCGTGGCGGTGTGCCAGTTTTCAGACGGTCAACACGCAAAGGGAGTTCGCGCAATTTTTGCGCTAAATTCATCGCGGGCGGGTCGCCTGCGCGTCCGCCTTGATAATTAGTTAAACCAATGTGAATTTTACCCGCTAAAAATGTCCCGGCAGTTAACACGACTGCGTTTGCAAAAAAGCGAATGCCTGCTTGCGTAACCGCACCTTTGACCGTGTCATTTTCGATAATTAAATCATCAACGGCTTGTTGAAATAGTTGTAAATTGGGTTGAGTTTCAATCGCATGACGAATAAAGGCTTTATACAAAGCACGGTCAATTTGGGCGCGAGTTGAACGTACTGCCGCGCCTTTGCTGCCGTTTAATATGCGAAATTGAATGCCGCCAACATCTGCGCCACGCGCCATAATGCCGCCCAGTGCGTCAATTTCTTTGACTAAATGTCCTTTGCCAATACCGCCAATCGCTGGATTACATGACATTTGCCCCAACGTTTCGACGTTATGCGTCAATAATAAGGTTTTTAAACCCATTCTAGCCGAGGCGAGACAAGCTTCTGTCCCCGCGTGTCCGCCGCCGATTACAATTACATCAAAATGTTCGGGATAATTCATGGTTATGCCATTCCGCTCGCAAGAAAATCATAAAAACTTAAAAAGAAAATTCAAAAATTTAGCAGTTTTTTGCTAAAGGTCAACTGCGACAAAAAGGGCGTATTGTATTACAATGCGCGGATTTAGTATTTATCTCCTTTTTCACTTTTAACTTGAAAAATATCCTTATGAGTGCTGATTTTGAAAAAGCGAATGCCATTTGGGCTGAAGCGGATTGTTTACATACTGAAGCCAATATTTTACAGGCAATTCAAAAAATTGCGGATAATATCAATCAACAATTAGCCAATACACCAATAGTTTGTTTAACCGTGATGACAGGCGGTTTAATGTTTGCTGGGCAATTATTAACTCGCTTAAATTTGCCGTTATTTGTTGATTATGTTCATGCTTCGCGTTACGGTGGCGCGACGGTGGGTGGCACAGAATTAACTTGGACAAAACGTCCTTCTATTAATTTGCGTGACCATACCGTTTTAATTTTAGACGATATTTTAGATGAAGGCGTGACTTTACAAGCGATTGTGGAGTTTTGCCAACAAGCAGGCGCGAAACAGGTTTTCACGGCGGTATTAGTAGAAAAACAATTGCCACAGCGTAAAGGATTAGCCAAAGCGGATTTTGTGGGTTTAACCGTGCCCAATCGTTACGTTTTTGGTTATGGAATGGATTATCAAGAATATTTGCGCCATTTACCTGCAATTTATGCAGTAAAAGGCAGCTAAACAGGGATTTTTAAAGGGTTTATCATGGTAGAACTCGCAATTATTGGTGGCACAGGCTTAACTTCATTAGAAGGTTTGGAAATTATTCGGCGGCAAGTGGTAACAACGCCTTACGGTGACCCGTCTGCACCGATTTTATTCGGCAAATATGCGGGGAAATCGGTGTTATTTTTAGCCCGTCACGGGTCAGCACATACAATTCCACCGCATAAAATTAATTATCGCGCCAATATTTGGGCATTAAAAGAGCTAGGCGTGCGTCATATCATTGCAGTTGCCGCAGTGGGTGGCATTAATCGCATGATGCGTCCAGCGGATGTCGTGATTCCGCATCAATTAATTGATTATACTTATGGACGTGAGCATACGTTTTTTGCTGAAGATTTAGCCCATGTTACGCACGTTGATTTTACTAACCCGTATACAGAAAATTTACGGCAATTATTATTAAAAGCCGCTAAAGCGGTTGATTTTACTGTACATGAGCGCGGTGTTTATGCAGTAACGCAAGGCCCACGTTTAGAAACAACAGCGGAAATTGACCGTTTAGAACGGGATGGCTGTGATTTAGTCGGCATGACTGCCATGCCTGAAGCAGCGTTGGCACGAGAATTGGAGTTAGATTATGCGAGTTGCTCCGTTATTGCTAACCCTGCCGCAGGACGTGGTGAAGGTGAAATTACCATGGCAGATATTGAGGCATGTTTAGCATTGGGAATGCAGCGTGTTAAAAGCTTATTAGCAGAAGTTTTAAAAATTGCTGATTTTGCTTAAAATTTTTTCGCAAGTTGTGAGACTTTAGCTCTCACAACTGCAATAAAAAACTAAAAATATTTTAATAATCGCTACGTTTTTCTAATACTCAAAAAAATAACTTTCATTCAAAATGGTTAAAGAGTTTTTAAAATTCAACTATCTATTTTCTAGCATTAAAAATATGAATTATATTTCATCTATCAAGACATATTGAGTAACCTTTATTTTAACAATTAAAAATAATTTTAATCATCTTGTAAGCTAGGTATAATAATTGCCCTTTGCAAAATAAAACATCTATTTTTGCTTATTAAAAACAGCAAGCCACAATGAACACTCGCGCAACAATTTTTTTTAGAATGTTGCTGGAATCTTTGCAAAAAAGACCAATATTTAAAAGTAAGAAAAATCAAACTTTTTTGCAGTTATACAGACGTTTATCTATTTCTGAGTTTTGTAAAGTGTTGAAAAAAAATCTTATAACTTTTGCTTTATCTCTACAGCTGATGCTGGCAAATCCTTTTGCTTGGGCGCAGGAGAATGTTCCGCGCGAATTTGAGATTAAAGCTGTTTTCTTATTTAACTTTGCTAAATTTATTGAATGGCCGAGTTCTTCATTTGATAGTAGTGATAGCCCGATTAACCTGTGTATTTTAGGTGATAATCCTTTTGGCACAACTTTAGATATGGTTGTTTCTGAAGAAAAAGCACAGGGACGCGTGGCGGAAGTGATACATTTAAACAGTGTCAAACAAAGTTCACAATGTCATATTGTTTTTATTAGTCGCTCTGAAACTGGAAATGAATCCATGCTTTTAGCAGCTTTGAAGAATCATCCTATTTTAACTGTGAGTGATATTAAGGATTTTTCTGTGCATGGGGGAATGATTGAATTTCATGTGAAAGATAATCGTATTCGCTTTATCATTGACCCTGATAAAATTAAAAGTGAAAATTTACAAGTCAATGTGAATTTAATTCGCGTAGGCGACCTTAAAAAATAGAGGTTATCAATAAATTTGCTAAGTTATTTTATCTATATCAAAGTTATTACATTTTTATCGTGCTAAAATATTGCATTAAATGATGTTTTTTCTTTCTATCAATGAAAAATTGATAAGGATAATGTGTTAATTATGGATATAATTTATTTATTAATTCCTATATCGCTTATTTTAATTGTATTTATTACTTTAGCTTTTATGTGGGCAATTAAATCTGGGCAATTTGATGATTTAGAAGGTCCCGCCCATGAAATTTTAATGGATGATGATTCACCGATTAAAAAACCTGAGAACTCTTGATAATTTAAACCGTCCATAAATAACTCATTCTAAAATTCGGCGAAAAACTCATTTAATGGCAATTAAGCATCTTAATTGAAAAAATCAGTTTTTGCCGGTTTATCAGAAATTAAAAACTGCTTAATTTCTTACATTATTGTTTAACATAATTTTTCAATTATTGCTTGCATAGCTAACAAGCGTTTTGCTTGCTCAACGTGCAAGTTTTCTACTAATTTCCCGTTCACCACAACCACGCCTTTTCCTTCCTGTGCAGCACTTTCCCACGCCTGCAAAATCTGTTGAGCCTGCTGCAATTCTGCTTCAGAAGGTGAAAATTCATGATTCGCAACCGCTAATTGTTTAGGGTGAATCAAACTTTTACCATCAAATCCTAATTCACGTCCCTGCTGACAATGCTCTGATAATTCAAATAAATTATCTAAATCCAAATGTACGCCATCAATAATATCCAACCCATACGCCCGCGCCACCACAACGCAATGCGCCAAACTATGCAATAAACCTAAACGATTAGGCGTATGCGGAACACGCAATTCTTTAGCTAAATCAGACGTTCCCATCACAATGACTTGTAAAGGCACGCTTTCACTTACCTGTACACTATTAGCTAAATTCAAAATACCGCGTGGTGTTTCTGCCATAATCCATAAAGGTTTATTAAATTCAGGATTATGCAGCCGCAAAGCTTCCCATGTTGCCACTATTTCATCGCGACTTTCCACTTTAGGCAGCAATACACCATGACAGCCTTGCCAATGGGCAACTGCCGCCACATCTTCCAACCCCCATTCGGAATTTAACGCATTAATGCGGACAATTAACTCTCGTTGCCCATAGCCGCCCGCTTGTAACATCGTTTGCAAATTCTGCCGTGCTTGCGCTTTCATTTCTGGCGCGACGGCATCTTCCAAATCAAAAATTAAACAATCAGTTGCCAAAGTCCGTGCTTTTTCCAAAGCGCGTAAATTAATAGAAGGTAAATATAAGACTGAGCGACGTGGTCTAATTAACATATAAAACTCTCTAGGTGATTCAGTTAACACAGTAAACATAACGCATTTGAATTACGTTAATTCTGATAAAAAGACTACAAAAAATTTAAAAACTCTTGTACAGTAAGCGATTTCATTTTACTTAATACTGCCTTTTTCATGAAGCATACGCATTACATACATCACTTTTCCAAATCCGCTCACTCTTTACAATCCACGCAATTAGTTGTTGTGCGCCATGGCGAAACGCAATGGAATGTTGAAGGACGGATGCAAGGACATTTAGATAGCCCGTTAACAACGACAGGCATGGCACAAGCGCGCGCCTTAGCAGAAGCTTTGAAAGATGAATATTTTCAAGCCATTTACAGCAGTGATTTAAAACGCGCTTATCAAACAGCACAAGCGATTGGGCGTTATCATACGCCAGAAATTCAAGTCGTATCGAATTTGCGGGAACGGAATTTGGGCATGTATCAAGGGTTAACGCGCACTGAAATTCAAAAACGCTTTGCAGATAAAGGCGAATTTCGCATTGATACCCCTGATTATGTCATTCCAGAAGGGGAAACTTTACTGCAATTTCGTCAACGCTGCGTAAATTGTTTTGAAGAGTTAGCCATGCGTCATCCTAATGAGCGTATTTTAGTGGTTGCGCACGGGGGCGTTTTAATTAGTTTATTTAAACACACATTAAATCTTCCACATGATGATTCTCCCCGTCGTTTTAAAATTCTTAATACTAGCGTTAATGTTTTTTCTTTTGAAAATGGACATTGGTTTTTAGAAACATGGGGCAGCGTTGGGCATTTGAAAAACTTACATGCACGCGATGAAGATTGAGTTTTTTTTAAACAAAAAAACTGACGAAAATCAACGACGATTTGAAGGTGAGTTTTATACACCGTTAAACTTTGCAAAGAAAGCAATTCATTATTTTAGCGAAGTATTAGGAAAAAAATGGTATAAAACAGGCAAATATAGAATTTGGGACATGGCAGCAGGAACAGGGAATTTAGAATATCATTTACCTGCGGAAGCTTATCAATATTTATATTTATCTACTTTACATACCAGTGAAGTAACGCATTTAAATAAAATTTTCCCAAAAGCAACCTGCTTTCAATATGATTATTTAAATGATGACGTTGAATATTTATTTAATGCAGAAAAACTTCCTTTTGCAATTGATTGGAAATTACCCGCAAAACTCCGCGCAGATTTAGCAAATCCAGAAATTACTTGGATTGTTTATATCAATCCACCTTTTGCAACCGCGCAAGTTGCAGGAGCAAAAGGAAAATCAAAAAAAGGTGTCAGCAAAACAAAGATAGAAAAATTAATGAATGAGCATCAATTAGGACATGCCAAACGCGAATTATATGCTCAATTTATGTTTAGAATCAGCCATGAATTTCCTAAAAATACATATTTAGGAATGTTTTCTACTTTGAAATATTTAAATGCACCCGATAGTATTGATTTTCGAAAACATTTTTTTAACGTAAAATATGAACAAGGTTTTTTATTTCATTCTAAATGCTTTCATGGTATTACTGGCAACTTTCCTATTGCATTCTTAATTTGGAATTTAAACAAAGCTAATCGTAAAAAAGAAATTACTATTGATATTGCTAATGAAGAAACGCAAACGATAGGCGTTAAACATTTACGCTTAATTGAAAGAAAAGAAGTTTTAAATAATTGGTTTATACGTCCACAAAATTCTAAAGAATATAGCTTACCCGCCTTAAGCAACGCGCTAACAGTGAAAGAAAAAAATGTTGATACTCGTCACCGTGCCCGCCCCGATTTTTTAGCCTCAATTTGTAGCAAAGGCAATGATTTCCAAAATGCAAAATATGTAACGATTTTATCTTCGCCCAGTGTCAGTGCAGGAGCTTTTAGCGTTATTCCAGAAAATTTTGAACAAGCATTAACTTTACACGCCGTTAGAAAAATTCCTAAACCAACATGGTTAAATGATAGAAATCAATTTTTAATTCCGCATACACCACCAACCTCAGAATTTATCAATGATTGCATTGTTTGGAGCTTATTTACACATTCCAATCAAACCAGTGCGTTAAAAAATGTTTCTTATTTAGGACAGATTTATCAAATTAAAAACCATTTCTTTCCTTTTCAAATGACAGAATTAAAACACTGGTCTATTTCTGAAATGGAGATTAAGCAACAACTTGAGCAAGATACAGATAGATTTGTTGCACAATGGTTAGTAACGCACACGCTTTCTGAACTCGCTTTACAGGTACTTGCTAAAGCAAAAGTTGTTTATCAAATTTACTTTGCAGCTTTAAATAAAATGGATATTTTCCAATGGAAAATTGAAACATGGGATGCAGGCTGGTATCAAATTAGACGCTGTTTATTAGCTCATCGTTTAGCTGAAACTGAAATTACTGAATTAATGACAGCAAGTGAGCAACTCGCAAATAAAATTTTACCGCAGATTGAAGAATTTGGCTTTTTAGATAAAGATGAATTTTATAGCTAACATATTTTTAGGTGTTACGCAGTTGAAATGAGGAGTGCAATAGTTTTAGCTATTGCAAGGGTTACCGAGAACTCAATAACCCAAATTTGGCGATAGATTAAAATTAAAACAAAGACCTTCTAGGTTTCTAAAACCTAGAAGGTCTATTAAAAGAAATATAGTCTAAGTTATGGTAAATCCCCGCCTTCCTCTGGATTTTCTTCTTCCGTTGTGCTGATAGGTAACATGTTGACTAACAGTTTTTCACGGATTAATTTTTCAATATTTTCAGCAATTTTGGGGTTATCACGCAGGAATTGACGGGCATTATCTTTACCTTGTCCAATTTTTGAACCGTCGTAACTGTACCACGCGCCCGATTTATCCACTAACCCCGCTTTTACGCCTAATTCAATAATTTCGCTTTCGCGAGAAATCCCTTCACCGTATAAAATATCAAAATTGACTTCTTTAAAAGGAGGCGCGACTTTGTTTTTAACAACTTTTACCTTAGTTTCATTACCGACAATTTCCTCGCCCCGCTTAATTGCGCCCGTGCGACGAATATCTAAACGGACAGACGCATAGAATTTTAACGCATTTCCCCCCGTAGTCGTTTCTGGATTGCCAAACATTACGCCAATTTTCATGCGAATTTGGTTGATAAAAATCACTAAAGTATTGGAACGTTTGATATTTGCAGTCAATTTACGCAAGGCTTGTGACATTAAACGGGCTTGTAACCCCATGTGTGAATCGCCCATTTCCCCTTCAATTTCCGCTTTAGGGGTTAATGCAGCAACGGAGTCAACAATCACTAAATCTACCGCGCCAGAACGGACTAACATATCAGTGATTTCTAAGGCTTCTTCACCATTATTAGGTTGTGATAACAGTAAATCGTTAACATTTACCCCTAATTTTTCTGCATATTGACGGTCTAAAGCGTGTTCAGCATCCACGAATGCCGCAATTCCGCCTTTTTTCTGCACTTCGGCAGCGACTTGTAAAGTCAATGTCGTTTTACCAGAAGATTCAGGGCCGTAAATTTCTACAATCCGCCCCATCGGCAAACCACCCACGCCTAACGCAATATCTAAACTCAGCGAGCCAGTAGAAACGGTTTCTACATCACGCACGATGCTTACATCGCCCATCCGCATCACTGCACCTTTACCAAATTGTTTTTCGATTTGACTTAAGGCAGAGCTTAACGCTTTACGTTTATCTTCATTCATGATGATTTCTCGCTGAGTTAAAAGGAGAGTCTGTTTAGATGTTTATCGTTGTTTTTGTAACTGTATAAATTTATTTGAATAAAATTACAGCAGTTAAAACGAATTAGGGTTATACAGTAAAATACTGTAAATTTATACACTAGATTTTAGCTGACTCGTTGACACCATGCAAGACCCCTTGCAAGGCAACTTGCATGGCTTGCTGACGAACGGCGGCACGGTCGCCTTGGAATTGGAAACGTAAAACTTCGGGGGTGGTTTGTGGAAATCCCCAGCCGATAAATACTGTCCCTACAGGTTTCGTTGCACTGCCACCTGTGGGCCCTGCAATGCCGCTTAAAGCAACCGCGACTTGAGCACGGCTGTTATGTAAAATCCCGTTGACCATTTCGCTCACAGTTTCAGTGCTCACTGCGCCAAACTGTTGTAATGTTTCTGCTTTTACATTTAATAAACGTTGTTTTGCTTGATTGGAATAACTCACAACGGCGCAATCAAACCATTGTGAACTACCCGCGATTTCGGTCAACGTGTAAGCTAAGCCGCCGCCCGTACAAGATTCTGCTGTGGCTAACAGCCATTTGTGTTGTATCAGGCTTTGGGCGACTTGTTGGGCTAATTCGGGCAAAGTATGGCTGTTATCGCCAGTATAATTGGCAAAATAATGAGAAAGTGTGTGCATAAAATTGAATTTAATCAGTGGTGTGAATATTAATTGCCTGTTCAGCATTATTCAGGGCTGTTTTTAAATCCTGTAAAGTCACAGGTTTGGTAATATAGTCATTCATGCCAGCCGCGAAACATTTATCACGGTCTTCTTTCATTGCATTGGCTGTCATGGCAATAATCCATGGGTGATTTTTAGCAGGCGCGGTGTTTAAAATAATCCGAGTGGCTTCAATACCATCCATGCGTGGCATTTGCATATCCATGAAAATAATATCGTAACGTTTGTTTTGCAGAGCGGCAACCGCTTCTACTCCATCATTTGCCGTGTCTGCTTGATAACCTAATTTGCGCAACTGTAACAAGGCAACTTTGCGGTTAACATCGTTGTCATCAACAAGCAAAATATTCAAAGCAGATTCTTTAATTTCTTCAAATTTACGAATAGGCGAAGCTTCTTTTACAATGGCAACTTTTTCAGCGGTGTTGTTTAATAAACGCATGAAATGTTCGGCAAAAACTTGAGGGCGAATTGGTTTAGTTAAACACGCATTGAATAACGGCGGGCGATGATGTTTTTGGCAAAAACTGGTTAACGCAATCACAGGACAATCCTTTTCAGGCAATATTGGAATGTCATAAGCGTTATTTAATTCAATCACAATAATATCGGGTTGGTCTTCTAGTGTATTGACTCGCTCCATTCCCCAGCGACGGATTAAGTTTTCTAATAAAAAGTGGTTACTGCCTAGTAAATTGAGTAATAACACTTTTTTCTTTTGCAAGCGTGGATTAATTTGTAATAAACGCGCTTGCGTTTTTACATCATTTAGGGTGAGTTTTAAAGTGAAATGAAAAGTTGAGCCTTTATTTTCCTGACTCTCTACCCACATTTTACCTTCCATCAATTCACATAATTGCTGGCTAATGGTTAAGCCTAAGCCTGTACCGCCATATTTGCGGGTTGTAGAAGCATCTACTTGAGTAAAAGATTGAAATAAATGCTCTATTTTATCCGCTGGAATGCCAATTCCGCTATCAATGACCCTAGTATGGAGTACGCAATAATGTGCTCCGCTTTCTTGCACACTCATATTGATTTGAATTTCACCTTTTTCAGTAAATTTCACTGCATTACTGAGTAAATTCACTAAAATTTGTTGTACTCGAATACTATCACCGACTACATTTAAAGGAACATTTTCTTCTAACCAGTAAATAACATTAAGATTTTTTTCAAAAGCCCTGCCACAGATTTGACTTAAAGCATTTTCTACACATTCCCGCAATTCAAATTCACGCTGCTCAAGTACCAATTTTTTAGCTTCAATCTTAGAAAAATCTAAAATATCATTGATTAATGTTAAGAGCGTTGTCCCGCTATTGCGCACTGTTTTGAGATATTCCCGTTGCTCGCCGTCTAAATTCGTCCCTTCTAAAATATCCACCATGCCAATAATCGCATTCATTGGCGTGCGGATTTCATGGCTCATATTGGCTAAAAATGCAGATTTAGATTCAGTTGCAGCTAAGGCAACTTTTTGCGTTTCTGCTAATTTTTCATTTTCAACCGCTAAGCGTTGATTTAACGCTTGAATTTCTTGATTGGCCTGAGCCAATTTTTCTGTGCGTTGAATCACTTTTTCTTCTAAATTGGCATATAAACGCGCATTTTCCAGAGAAATTGCCAATTGACTGGCGATTAAATTCACCAATTCCAGCCGCTCTTCGGTAAAAACGCCTGTATTTAAATTATTTTCCAAGTAAATGATAGCAATCAATTTTCCTTGTTTTAAGACAGGACTACATAACAGCGATTTTACCCCTTGAGTATAAATATAGGTGTCACCGTTATATAAACTTTCGTTTTGGGCATTTTCTAAAATAATCGCTTGTTTCTTACGAATCACATGCTGCAATACGCCCAAGGGCACGATAGGAATTTCATCAGCTTCAGGATTAAACGATACCCAATGCGAGGCAAAAATTGAGAAATTTTGCGTATGACTATGTGCTTCTACAAACCACTGTTGATTTTTTTCTAGCAATAACATGCCATGTTGTGCGCCTGCATTTTCCATCACAATACTAATCAGTTTTTTCAGTAAACTGTCTAATTGCACTTCTTCTGATAAACCACGCGATGCTTTGATAATGGTAATTAAATCTAAATTGCTAAATAAACTGCCTGTTTGCGTAATTTGCGTTTCTAACGACACAGTATTCAAGCGTGAAGGCGTAGAAGAACGGGCTATCACTGACAAACTCATATCTGGATAATTCTTCTTAAGCAACTCTAGTTTTGCGGTTGCTCCCCATAACTGATACAAATAATGCGCTTCTTTAATATAACTACTGCTAATAGTTATATCACCTTGTTTTTGCCAGAATTTAGCGTATAACTCACAAATTAAACCTTCTTCTTGAATATAATGATTTTTGCGTGCAAGCTCTAAAGAGTGTTTAAATAAATTAATGGCTTGCTCACGTTTTCCAATTAAAACACAATATTCTGCATTTAATACTGCTACCCGATGCGCATTATTTTCAGGCGCGTGTTTTGCCCAAACTTTCATTTTTTTCAAAGAGTTCTGATAACCATGCAGATAACGCTTATTGCGGTTATGACCTTCTGCTTTCATTAAGGCTAAATAGCCCAATGCCGCATAAAAATGAAATACGGTACTATGGAACATGGAAGCCACTCCCATAGCATCAACTTTTTGCGCATATTCAACCACTAAGTCGTAAGCTTCAAACCAATAAGCCAATAACATTTTATGTACATATAAAAAGGCTAATGCTGTAATATCATTAGCTTTTGTATGTACGGGCAACATTTCGTGTTCGTTATAAGCAGTTCCCACCAATAACCACGGCGTAGATAAATTATCGGCGCGTAAATTTAAAATGGTTTGCAAAACAATTTGATTGTAATACAACGGCGTTTGCTGCTGAATTTGGTCAATGGCAACCACATATTTTGCCGTTTCTTGCGCTAAGATTTCCAAAGGTTTTCCTGCAAAAAAACTATAATTGCAGTACATAAACACCGAATAGCCCGCAAATTCTAATTCCCCCGTATCAACGCCCACATGATAGGCTTCCAATAAAGGCGCGAGGGTTTCAACTAATGGGGCTTCCCAATGCCAAACAAAGTTATACACCATAAAATAAGTGCGGCATTTCAATTCATTAGCATTAAAATCTTCTAAAACTTGTAACGCTAATTTACCAAAACGGTGTCCAACACTAATTTCACCCGTGACCCCGCAAGAAATCAAACCATAACTGGCATACGCAAAGGCAGAAATGGGACTATTGCCATGTTTGACAGAGAACCCCATGAGTTTGATGGAAGTCAAAACCATTTGTTTAGTATCAGCAATATACGCCGCTGAATAAATACGATTCATAATCCGCATAACTGCCAAATCATGCGGGCGCGTGGTGACTGGCAATTGCCGTAAATTTTCAATTTTATAGCCCCACAACATCACCCGCGCGCGCATACTATCGCGAAGAATATGGAATAATGACGGTTTACGCGGAAAATGTACCCCTAAGAACCGTAATACGTCCAAAGCCAAAGCAATTGCTTTAAGGGGATAATTTTGTGCCATAAAGGCTTGAATTTGAATTTCATAAATCCGCACACGGTCTAAAATATCACGCGATTGTTTCAGCACCAAAGTTGCCCATTTTTCCATTTGGGCGTAATCGCCATTTAAAAATGCGGCTTCAGTGGCTTCAATATACAATTCCAGACTTAACTCATAATCGGCATTCCAACAATCACTCGCCAATAATGCCAAGCCTTGTCCTAAATAAGATAAAGCAGGTTGATAAGCCGCCGAGCTTTTAGCCGTTTTACCAGCGGTTAAATTCAATTGGGCTAAATATTTACGCTCATTAGGTTCATGAATTAATTCAATCGCTAAATTTAAATGGTTTACGATTTCAAATAAACGTTCTTCTAATTCTGCTTTAGAGCTATTTTCTAATAATAATTTCCCTACTTTAAAATGTGTTTTTGCTTTTTCAGAAGCTTCAATTAAAGAATAAGCTGCTTGTTGTACACGGTCATGAATAAAGCGATAAACTGGAATTAAAGCACTTTGTTTTGCTTCACTTAAATTAGTTGTATGTTCAGCAAATTTATAAGTATTATCTAAAGGTAGTACTAATTCTTCTCGCAAAGCTTGCCATAACGCATTTGCGGTAAACACTAAAGATTTTTGAGAAACCACAGAAAGGATTTTTAAATCAAACTGATTGCCAATACATGCTGCCAGTTTTAAAGTATTTTGACATTCCAATGATAACAAACAAATTTTCTTAACCATCAAATCCACGACATTATCACTAATCGCCGCGCTTTGCATTTGCTTAACATCCCACATCCACAATCCCCGTTGCTTATCAAAATGAATTGCTCCTTGATGATGGAATGTATGCAATAATTGCGTTAAAAAGAAAGGATTTCCTAATGTTTTATCAAAACAAATGCGTGCAATTTCTTTAACTTCAGAAAAAGGAGCTTTTAAACTTTCAGCAATTAATTGAGTCACATCTTCTAATTGCAGCGGTTTTAAATTTAAAATATTGACAAAAGCCCCATGCTCACGAATTCGTTTAATTGAAAGTTGTAAAGGATGCACATCATCCACTTCATTATCTCGATACGCACCGAGTAATAATAATTGACGAGTTTTATCTTCATCCATCAATAATTCTAATAATTGCAACGTTGCCGCATCTGCCCATTGCAAATCATCTAAGAAAATAATTAATGCACATCCAGCTTCAGCAAATGTACCAATAAAATTTAATAAAACTAAATTAAAACGATTACGCGCCGCACTTGGCGATAATTCAGGCACAGGTGGCTGCGCACCAATCAATAATTCAATATCGGGCACAACATCAATTAAAACTTGACCATTAGGCCCTAAAGCATCCAATAAACGTTTGCGCCACAAACTACGGCGGGCATCATTTTCTGTTAAAAGCTGGCGAATTAATTCTCTAAAAGCTTGAAATAAAGAATCATAAGGAATATTACGTTTAAACTGGTCAAATTTCCCGCGAATAAAATAGCCTTTTTGCTTAACAAAAAACTTATGTACTTCATGCACTAAAGCAGATTTACCAACACCTGAATAGCCCGCAATTAATAATAATTCCGTTCCACCTTGGCTAATGCGTTCAAATCCGACTAATAATTGTTTTACTTCAACAGTTCTACCATAAAGTTTTTCAGGAATTTGAAAATAGCTAGAAGCATCTTTAGTTGCTAAGGTAAAATTTTCAATTTGTTTATTACTTTGCCATTGCGTTAAACAGGTTTGTAAATCCGCTTGTAAACCAAAAGTTCCTTGATAACGTTTCTCAGCAGTTTTCTCTAATAAACGTAAAATAATAGCAGATAATGTATAAGGTAAATTAGAATTCAACTCAATAGGAGGAACAGGTGATTTTGCTAAATGACAATGCACCCATTCCATTGCATCTTGGGCTTGAAAAGGTAATTCACCCGTAAATAATTCATATAAAGTAACGCCTAAAGAATATAAATCCGTACGATAATCAATGCTACGATTCATCCGTCCTGTTTGCTCGGGCGAAATGTAGGATAAATTTCCTTCTAAAGTATCAGGGCTACAAATCTCTTGAGTTTCACGCGATAATTCTGTTGCAATTTCAAAATCAATTAATTGAACTTGTTGTGTTTCAAGATTGATAATAACATTAGAAGGATTAATATCTTTATGAATAATTTGCTGTTGATGCAAATTACCAATAATTTCTGTTAAACGGATTGCAAGTTTTAAGCTACTTTCAATATCATTTAAATAAATATCTAATAAAGAGGAAAGTGGTTTACCTTTAATATCCTCTAAAATCATAAACCAACTATTTTTATAAGCTTGTAAATCTATCGCTTGAACAAAACCTTGCCCACTAAGACGCTGGGTGAGATAATATTCACGCTGAAACTGCACAATTTCTTTAGGAGAGGGATGAGGATTGCTTAAAAATTTACAAATAACAGGCAAATTATCGCTATTGCGATAGCCGCGATAAATTTGTGTATACAAACGGTCAGATATTTTTTCAAGCAGCGTATATTGCGACAATAAAAGCATTCATTTCCCCAAGAATGACTTACTATACTCTTTAAAGTAAACAAGCATTTATTTTAAAAAGTGGGCGATGTGACAAATATAATACACCCCAAATTCGACAAACAAAAATTTGAAATTCAATTACTTATATTAAATTTGCTAGTTTTTAAAATGTAACAAATCTTTGTTTTAGTTTTAATATTTTGCTGAATTTGGATTAACTTAAGAATAAATATTAAACTATTTTTAAGTCTTTTTTATAGTTTTCTTTTTATTAGACATCTAAAAATTTTTAGTTTTTTATTCCTAAAAGACTAAGTATATTATATATAAATAAATTTAATGAAAAAACTGCATTTCTTGTTGCAATTGCTGCGTCTGGGTTAATAATTGCTGAATTTTCTCATTTGCTTTTTGCAAAGCGTAATTTCCATCTGAAGTATGTTGATGTAATTCTGTAATATTTTGCTGAATTATCTGTGTAGCATTCCTTTGCAAGACACTCGCCAGGCTGACAGGTTCAATACATTGCTCTGTTTGCTGTACTAGATTTACCATAGTTTGCAATGCCCCACGCGCCCGTTGTAGTTGTTGCTCTCCTTGATTCATTATGTCTTGATTCTTTAGCAAAAAAGTACGGATTTGTCCTACTGCTTGCGAACTACGAGTTGCTAATTGACGGATTTCCTTCGCGATGACTGAAAATCCGCGTCCTTTTTCTCCCGCCCGCGCCGCTTCTACGCCTGCATTTAAAGCAATTAAATTTGTTTGAAATGCAATAGTATTAATTAAATCTACAATTTCCTGCATCATCGTATGACTGTCTAAAATTTGTTGTAATGCTAGTTGAGCTTGCAACATACATTGTACGGTTTGTTCAGTTTGTTGTGATAAATTCAGCATGAGTCGAGAAACATTTTCTACATGTTGCACATTTTGTTCTGATTGATAAGTGATTTCTTTAATAGAAGTTTGAATTTGATTTAACACTAATAATTCAGTGTGACTCAATTGTAAAATATTTTGATTAATTGCTACCAATTGATAATATTCTGTTTTTATGTCAGCCATATTACTTTTAGCTTGTTGAATTACACGCGCTAAAATTTCCAAACTTTCATTAACATCTCTCTTTAAAGTAGCTAATAAACCAACATACTCTTTTATTAAAATTTGCTTTAAATTACCATTAGCGACTGCCGCAAAAACAATGGCCAATTCTTGTAATAAAGATTGACTATTTGCTAAAGTTTGATTTAAGTTTTGAACAATAGCTAAAAACTCAGTAGATTTATCTTGTTGTTGTACACGTTTAGAAAAATCGCCTTGTGCAGCCGCAGAAGTGACTTGTTGAATTTCAGCTAACAATAAATTTAAGGCTTGATTTAATAAAGCTGAATTTTGCTGTTTATCATGTAACGCTAATGCTAAAGAACGCCATTGTTTTTGTAATAACATAAATATTTGTTGAAAATTTTGTTGTTGTAAAATATCAAAATCTTCAATAATGCTTTCAACATCCCCTAACTCAAGCAATAATGCTTGTTGTAAACGATAAGTTTCCTCTAATTCATGGCGCATTGTTTGATTTTCAACTTTCAATTGTTGATTTAATTCTAAGTTTTTAGCATTTGTTTCTAATAAAACTTGGTCTTGTCGCCAAATATGTTTAAATACATGAAAAATTAAAAAAATAAAATTTAAGGTAACTAAAATAATGCCTGTTATTTGAATTATTTGAATTTTTTGCGCTTTTTGATTAGCAATGTGTTCTAAGGAATTAGTTAAATGATTCATCATTTTTAAAATATCTAAATTATATTTATTTGCATAATCAATCAGCGTTTTTAATTGTTCTTCTGTCATTGTATTTTGATTATTAAAAAGAGATTTTAAATAATCATGATAAGGTAACCACAAACTTCTCGTTACTTCTAAATAACTCCGCGCCGTACTAGCTTCATCTGCAATTGCATTTAAATAAATCTTCTTTCCTTCCGCATCTTGTACTTCTCCCCCTTGCCAAAAAGCTGTTAAAGTGCTGTCAAATAATGTAAATACTATTTTCATTTCTTCTAAAATACCATTAATATTTTGCTTTTTAAGTTGAGCAAGTTCTAATTGCAATAAAGTTTTTACCAAACGTTGCGATAACATCCGTTGTCGTCCTGCTAAATTAATAGCGACAGCATCTTGTTTTAAATAACTAGAAATAATGAGATTAGGAATTAATACCCCAATATCAATTACAATAAATAATACAATGCTTAATAAAATAAAACGATAGCGATGAAGAAAAGCACGATTCATAAACAATGCACCTGTTTTAAAAGTTGTGAATAATCATAAATAAGATATAAAGTTTTTTGAGGAAAAATGTTTCATTAATAGCAATCTAAAATATACTTTTAAAATATCTTTTTTTTTAAAATTTTTCATTATTTATAATACTTTTTTGATGCCTTTATCTTTATAAAAACGCCGTATATTTTGCCATAAAATAAAGACATTTTATGTCTATTGCAGTATAATTGACATTTTAATACTTTCCTTACGTCTATTCATAGGAATAAAAAAATGCAATTTACACTTGGACATTTTTTTCTGCTAGGTTTTTTAAGCTTAGTCAGTTCAACCGTTTATGCGGGAGGAGGGGAGCATGACCCCTTTGCTCCTATTTTATTTGTAATTTCCTGCATCATTATTGCCGCTATTATTGGACGTTGGTTAGCAACACGCTATCAACAAGCTTCTGTATTAGGAGAGCTATTAATCGGCATGATTATTGGGAATATTGGCTACTGGTTTGGTAGCGACTTATTTTTATTTATCATGCACTTAGATATTGTAAATCAAGTATTAACACTTACTTGGGAGCAAGGTCTAAATGTTCAACAAGCGTTAGCACATTTGTTTACACCTGAACAGTTAAATTCTTCAGTGGGACAAGCATTTAGTCGCATTTTTGCATCGCAAGGAGCTTCTGAATTATTGTTAATTAAGCTCTCTATTTGGATATTTTCCAGTTTAGGGGTGATTTTACTACTCTTTATGGTAGGTTTAGAATCCAGTGTTGCCGAAATGAAGCAAGTTGGCAAAACTTCTATGCTTGTAGCTTTGATAGGAGTCGTTGCACCGTTTAGTTTAGGTTTACTGGTTTCCGAGATTTTATTAAGCGATTCTCCTTTGATAGTGCATTTATTTATTGCAAGCACATTGACAGCCACCAGTGTTGGTATTACTGCTCGTGTTTTCAAAGATTTGCAACAAATTCATCGACCTGAAGTGCGTATTATTTTAGGGGCGGCTGTAATTGATGATGTTTTAGGCTTAATTGTTTTAGCTGTGATTGTTGGTATTGTCACAACAGGTTCGCTAAATATAGGTGCAATTGCTCAGATTTTCATTGTTTCTTTAGTCTTTTTAGGCATTTTACTTACAGTTGGCGAAAAAATTATTCATATAATTTTAATAAAAACATCGCGTTATGACCCAGAACATAGCCGTTTATTGTATCCAATTTTGCTCGCCTTTTTATTATCTTGGCTAGCCAGTGCCATTGGTTTATCGGCAATTGTCGGTGCATTTGCAGCGGGTTTACTGTTAAAAGAAGAACATTTTGCCCATGTTCCTACTTCACAACATACACGTCCCTTATCGTTACGCGAAAGTTTTGAACCTTTTGAAAAAGTTTTTGCGCCGATTTTCTTTGTATTAATGGGAATGCAAGTTAATTTAACAACATTGTTCCAAAGCGATGCAATTTTATTAAGTCTTTTACTGATTATTGTTGCTTTAGTCGGTAAAGTGGTTGCAGGTTTTATCGTTTCAGCCCCCTTAAATCGCTGGGTAATTGGAATTGGAATGGTGCCGCGCGGCGAAGTAGGATTAATTTTCGCAAGTATTGGTAAAAGTTTAGGTGTATTACCAGAAAGTGTATTTTCTGCCATTGTCTTGATGGTAATCGTTACAACTTTCGTTACTCCAATGGCGTTAAAAGCTGTTTTAAGTCGTATTGAAAAACAGGCTGAATTGAGTAAGTAAGCCAAAAAGGAGTGCAATAGCTTCAGCTATTGCGTTCGAGAATTGGAAGACCTGCGAATTGATACTCACAGACCTACTAGGTTTTAAAAACCTACAGGTACATTTGTAGGGTGGAATAGGCGCAAGCCGTATTCCACCATGCTTTTTATACGTTGTTTTTGTTCGGCTTTGGTGGAATTTCAAGGTGGAATACGCTGCGCTATTCCACCCTACAACTCTACCCTATAGCATTTTTGCGCATTTAACTTAATGATTAAACTTACATTTCGCAAATAAAAAACCTGCTAAGTTTTGAAAACCTAGCAGGTTTCTTTTTTTCTATCTCTAGCAAATTAAATATTAAGCCGATTGTTGCGCCGCAGCCGCTTTTTTAGCTTCCGCTTCCGCTTTACGTTTGGCAGCCGCCGCCGCTTTGGCTTCTGCTTCTTTGGCTAAACGTTGATTTTTTTGCTCGATTAAACGGCGTTGTTCTTGTGCTTTATGTTTTTCTTGCTGTTTCATCGTAATTTCACCTTTAGCATAGTTAAAATAATGCACTAAAGGAATGTGAGAAGGACACACATAAGAACAACTTCCGCAAGAAATACAATCAATTAAACCATAATCCACGACTTTATCAAAATTGCCAACCCGTGCATGGGCAGCCATTTCTAATGGCATCAAACCGCAAGGACACGCATCCACACAACGACCGCAACGAATACAAGGCGTAGGCTCTTCAGCAGGTAACTCATTGTGAGTCAAGGCTAAAATGCCACAAGTGCCTTTCACGACAGGCACATCTAAACTGGGCATAATTTGCCCCATCATGGGCCCGCCCATCAATAAACGTTCAGCCGTGCTTTTAACCCCACCGCACGCATTGACCACGTCGGATAACAACGCACCGATAGGCACTTCAACGTTACACGGCTCATTCACTGCGCCACCGCTGACGGTAATCACACGAGAAACTAAAGGCTCACCGAACCGTAAAGCGCGGTGAATCGCATACACTGTGCCCACGTTATGCACCAATAAACCCACATCAGAACTACGTCCATCGGCAGGGACTTCTTTACCTGTCACGGCTTTAATTAAATGTTGCGCTGACCCCATCGGATAAAGTGCGGGCACAGCAACCACCGTAATATTGCCGATATTTTTCGCCGCTTCAGCTAATGCAGCAATTGCAACAGGTTTATTATCTTCAACCGCGATAAAAGCTTGTTCGATTTTAGTCGCGTGCAAAACAATTTTTGTGCCGTCAATAATCGCTTCGGCGCGTTCTTGCATTAAACGGTCATCACACGTTAAATAAGGTTCGCATTCGCTACCGTTGACAATAAAAGTATTCACGGTGCTTTTAACGCTTTGTTTTAATTTAACTGCGGAGGGGAAAGTTGCACCGCCTAAACCCACAATCCCCGCCGCGCCAACACGGGCAGAAATTTCTTCGGGAGTCATTTGGAAAGGGTCAGTTTCTGGTTTTAAATCAGCTAACCATTCATCTTTACCATCGGTTTCAATGATAATTGTCCGCACGGGTAAACCTGATGGATGCGGTGCAGTAAAATCACCAATTTCAGCCACAGTACCAGAACTGGGCGCATGAACAGGTGCAGAAATCATACCTTGACTATGGGCAAGCAATTGACCTTTATAGACATATTGCCCGACTTCAACTTGAGGCTCGGCGGGCGCGCCGACATGCTGTTGCACTTGCACATACAAACGCTTAGGAACTGGAATGTAGCGAATGGGTTTAGTCGTGGTCACTTTATGACTTTCGGGGTGAATCCCACCGCTAAAACTAAACAATTTCATAATAACCTCACCGATGTACTGAAGACAGGAATTTCAATCAATTCTATTTTTATTGTGTTGTAGGCGTATTCTTTTTCTGTCCATGCAAAGTATATACCCCTAAATTTTCTTATTTTAAAACAGTATTTTATTTTTAAAGTGAGTGTTTTTTATGAGAAATTTCCCGCGTTTTGTTTGTGTGTTTGTGGGAAATAATACAAGGGGAATAAGTAAAGTTAGTAAGTTGTACTGAGAAGATAGCGCAGATTGAGGTGAGTCGAATAGCGTAGAATGTGTTTAATGCTTTGAAAATTGGTAGAACCATGAATCTGTAAACCTGCTAGGTTTTTAAAACCTAGCAGGTTTTTACTTAATCCCCTACCCCTTCCGCGTTTCATTAGTTACCGTCGTCACTGCTGCCGTTTCATTCGTCGTATTCGCCGCAGCGGGTTGATTAGTTTTTGCTGCTTTAGGATTTTTAGTAGCAGATAATTCTGTCAAGGCTTTGACTTGTAAACGTGTTAATTTATTCAGTGCATCCAGTTGTTTCACCAGTTCTTCTTGATGAATAATCATCTTGGAAAGTCCCAATAACACTGTCCCGATAACAATCCCACCAAAAGCAGAGAGAACATAAAAAGTCTTTGACTCTTCCAAAACAGTAAATGCAATCAATAACAAAATGTACGAAATAACAATGGCAAGTACCCCAAAAACCGCAATAATGCTTTCTACTTTCATCATTTCCCCCATAAGCGCATAATAGCCTAACAATTTATATAAATACTCAAATAATTAAATTTGTGATTAATTTCCATCCCTATTAAGATTAATCCACATTGATAATGAAAAAAATCCTTTTGCTCAAAAACAATATTCTCTTTTCGCTATGAAATTAAAAACTCTCTTGCGTACATCTACTTTTAGACTTGCCTTGATTTATATGTCGTTATTCGGTGGGTCGGTCTTGCTGTTGTTCAGTTTTATTTATTGGGCAACGGTGGGTTATATGGCGCAACAAACGGATGCAACAATTGAAGCTGAAATTCAAGGTTTAGATGAGCAATATCGTCAACGGGGATTAAATGGTTTGATGAACGTGATTCAAGAGCGTTCTAAAAATGCAGATAATTCTGTGTATTTTTTTGCAATGCCTGATTACACGGCGTTAGCAGGTAATTTAAACCGTTTTCCTAAAGAAGCTATTGGTCAAAACCCGTTAAAACAAGGAGAATGGTTAAATTTTGATGTGAAATTGCAAAATGGCAAATCGTATGAAGCCCGCGCTCAATATTTTAGTTTAATTGGTGGTTTGCATTTGTTAGTTGGGCGCAATATGTATGAATTACATGCGACTAAAAGCATTATTATTCGTGCTTTTATCGGTGGTTTTATGATTACGCTTGCGCTTGCTTTGGTCGGCGGCATGATGATGACGTGGAGTATTGCGCGGCGGTTGGAAAGTATTAACCAGACTAGCCGTGAAATTATGACTGGGGATTTGTCGCGGCGTATTCCTACACGCGGGACGGGCGATGATTTTGACCAATTAGCGGATAATTTAAATCTGATGCTTGACCAAATCGTGCATTTAATGGAAGGAATTCGTCATGTTACAGATAATATCGCGCACGATTTGCGCACGCCATTAACCCGTTTGCGGCAGCGTTTGGAGCAAATGCGTAGTAAATCTAATGAGTATCCTGCTTATTTGGATAATGCGTTATTGGAGCAAGCTATTCAGGAAGTTGAGCAATTATTGTCAACATTCAATGCTTTATTGCGGATTACGCGCCTTGAATCTGGTAGTTTGGTGTTAAATTCACAGAACACGCATCCAATTGATTTAAAAATGATGGTGCAAGATGCTGTGGAATTGTACGAAGTGATTGCGCAGGAAAAACATCAGCGGTTAACTTGTAAATTGTCGGATGGATTAGAAATTTTAGGTGAACGCGATATGTTATTCCAAGTGTTGGCTAATTTGTTGGATAACGCGATTAAATACACGCCCGAACGGGGTTTAATTTCCGTATCCGCGCGTCGTGAAAATAATGAAATTCATCTTACTGTTGCTGATGATGGGGCGGGTATTCCTGAAGATGAACGCGATAAAGTGTTGCAACGGTTTTATCGTTTGGAGCGAAGCCGCAGCACCGTGGGGAATGGTTTAGGTTTAAGTCTAGTCGCAGCAATTGTGCGTTTTCATCATGGCAAATTGCGTTTGGAAAATAATGAACCTGGCTTGCGGGTCGTGATTGTGTTTACGCAATTGCCGCAAACACCAGCAACTTGAGTTTAAGAAGAAACTTTTGAACTTGTTCACAGAGACCTACTAGGTTTTTAAAATCTAGTAGGTCTTTGTTTTCATTTGAATCTATTGCCAAATTTGAGTTATCTTAATACGGTTTTTGTCCAACAATATTACCCGCAGGGGAATAGTTACATACCCAAACTTGAGTTTTATTGTCACAAATGGCTTTGCCACAACCTACTTCGGTTGAATTTTTCCAAACCACTTGTGTGTAATGTCCACAGGCTTTACCTGCGGGAGCTTTACAGGTGTTATCTGCATAATTAAACCATTGTTTTTCACTGACCCAACTATTGACTGCCATTTCTTCACTGACATTTTGCACGCTTTCTTGCCAAATCCAGTTTCCATTGGCATCTTTGCTGGTCGCGCTTTTAGACGCGCCGCCCCAAAATAAATTTTCGCCGGGGCCGCTGTGTTTCATTGAGCAATTATTGGTATTTTTTAATTCCGCCGCCCAAGCTTCTGCTTTTTGTTGTAAAGCATCAGACCATTTCATTGCCGCAACGCCCACTTCAGCACGGGCTTTATTATGCGTTGCAACAATTGCATCCTTATTTAACGCAGTGTCTGCGGCAAAACTTAAACTAGCAGCAACGAATGCAATACTTCCTACACTTAATCCTATCCAATGCTTGACCATGTATTTTTCCTTAAAAGCCTGTAAGATAAAATCTCAGTTATTTTTACTTTCCAACAATTCATTTTAAAGCAATTGGGAAGATAATAAATTCTTTTTAACGGAGAAATGATGTACAAAATTTTTTATGGCGTTTTACTGACATTAACATGGTTATTTTCGCCCGCTTTATTCGCACAACAATCGGTTGTGAATGTCTATAATGCGCGTCACTATTTGAACGATGAACGTTTTTATCAAGCATTTACTGAAAAAACGGGGATTCAAGTTCGGGTGGTAGAAGGTAAAAATGATGAATTAATTCAGCGTCTCTTAAACGAAGGTAAAAATAGTGAAGCAGATGTGCTAATGACAGTAGATGCTGCTTATTTAAGCCTTGCCCATGAACAAAATTTATTGCAAGCGATTAGTTCGCCAATTTTGGATGAAGCAATCCCTGAGCATTTAAAACAAACTGAAGGCTTTTGGTATGGTTTAGCCATGCGCGCGCGGGTCATTGCTTATGCTAAAGAAAAAATTAAGCCAGCGCAATTAAGCACTTATGAAGCTCTTGCCGAACCACAATTTAAAGGTAAAGTGTTATCGCGAAGCAGTTCACATGTTTATACTCAAAGCTTAGTCGCTTCTATTTTGGCAGCTAATGGCAGTGAAATTACCGAAAGATGGGCGGCGGGCATGGTGGCAAATTTTGCCCGTATGCCTGAAGGCGGCGATACTGACCAACTCCGCGCCATTGCGGCGGGTATGGGCGAATTAGCTTTAGTAAATACTTATTATATTGCGAATTTACTCAATTCAAACAAGGCAGAAGAGAGAGCACTTGCCGCTAAAATCGGCGTATTTTTTCCCAATCAAGCCGACCGAGGAACGCATGTAAATATTAGCGGGGCGGGTGTAACGAAATACGCGCCCCACCGTAAAAATGCGATAAAATTATTAGAATATTTAGCCACCGAAGGACAACGTTATTTTGCCGATGCGAATTATGAATATCCTGTAAATCCGCTTTATCAACCCCATCCAACTTTAGCGGCTTTGGGTAATTTCAAGCAAGATGTTCTAAATGCTGCCATTTATGGCGCAAATAACGCAGGCGCGTTAAAAATGATGAATAAAGTAGGCTGGAAATGAGCGGTTATAACAACACCGTAAAACGATACAAAACACGGACAACCTCAATAAATCAGTTTATTGCGCGTTTGCTATAGATAAGCTATTTGTAAAAGCGTGAGATATAGCGATGAAATCAACCCCTTCCCTTGTTGTAATGTTGCCTAAAAATAGCTGGCTTCCAGTCTGTTTAGCATTACTCACGCTCTTTCCTTTATTAGCAATTGCCAGTTATTTAATGCCCGCTTTGGCGGGAAAGTGGCAATTTACAGAAAGTATTCAGCTCACTGAATATACTCTAAATTCACTACTACTAATGTTTGGGGTGGGATTAAATGTTTTAGTGATAGGCGTTGCGTGTGCGTGGTTTATTAGCTTTTATGATTTTGTGGGGCGACGTTGGTTAGAATGGTTATTAATTTTTCCTTTAGCATTTCCAACCTATATTTTAGCAGCAACTTATAACGACTTTTTGCAATTCACGGGTATTTTGCAAAGCACTTTACGCCAAATAACAGGCTGGGAATTTCACGAATATTGGTTTCCAGCAATTCGTTCTACTGAAGGCGCGATTTTTATTTTAAGTATTGCCTTTTATCCCTACGTTTATATTGCTGCCCGCGCCGTATTTGTTAAACAATCTAACGCCAGTTTTGCCATTAGTCGCACGTTAGGCTGCACCCCTTGGCAACTTTTTTGGCGCGTCGCGTTACCCATTGCCCGCCCCGCAATTATCGCCAGCACTGCCTTTGCAATGATAGAAAGTGTGGCAGATTTTGGCGCAGTTTCTTCTTTAAGCGTTAATACTTTTACAACGGGCATTTATTTCAGTTGGTATAGTATTGGTAATCCCAACCTCACTGCACAATTATGTAGCTTACTGTTATTACTCGTCTATTTATTATTATTTTTAGCCTATTGGAATGAAGGCAATTTACATTACCAATCCCCCTATCGCGCACATCACACTTTAAGCCGTGTTCATTTAACGGGGATAAATGCTTTATTAGTAAGTTTAATTTGCATTTTACCCGTAATAATCGGCTTTATTTTACCGTTACTCTTATTATTTCATCAAATTAGCGATACAGAACAATGGCTTTCTTTGAATCATCTTGTTAAATTAACTTTAAATTCAATCAGTCTTGCGTTAGCCAGCACAGTTTTATTAATTACAACCAGTTTGATTATTTTATACAGCAGTTATCATGACAAACGTTATTTTACTTCTATCAGCCTACGTTTAAGTTTATCAGGTCACACAATACCCAGCATTGTTATTGCTATCGGTTTATTAATGTTTTTAGGCAAAATAGACCAAATTGTTGCTAATATGCAGGCGGTTTTTAGCTGGAATTTTACTTTTTTTCTATCTAGCAGTCTTTTAGCGTTACTTTATGGCTGTAGTAACCACTTTTTTGCGATTGCTTATCGCCCGCTCGCCAGCAATTTAAAAAACATCCATTACCACTATGAAGAATCCGCCCAAACCTTAGGCGCGTCAGCTTCCCGCATTTTTTGGCAAATTCATTTACCTTTATTACGCAGTCATCTCATCGGTGCAGCATTATTAGTTTTTGTAGAAGTTATCAAAGAATTACCCATTACTTTGATTTTAAGACCGTTTAGTTTTAATACCTTAGCAATTGAAACCTATCACCTTGCCAATACTGACCGCTTACACAGTTCTGCATTACCTGCGTTATTAATTGTAATAATAGGATTATTGCCCGTTATTTTATTGTGCCGCGCGATGACTGCTGAACGACCAGAACAAAGAGTAAACTCTATTTCCTTATGAATATTATTCTAGCCTTTGAACAAGTTGAACAATATCATGGACAACAACAAGTTTTACACAATATTTCTTTACAGGTAAAAAAATCACACATTGTTTGCATTCTTGGCGCGGCGGGCAGTGGTAAAAGCAACCTCTTACGCATTGCTGCGGGTTTAGAACATCCTCATGCGGGGCGTGTTTTATTGCAAGGTCAATTAGTGGCGGATGCCGTTTACAATCAGCCTCCTGAAAAACGTCATATTGGCTTAATGTGTCAAGATGACGCTTTATTTCCCCATTTAACCGTGGAAGAAAATATTGCGTTTGGATTGCAACATCTTCCCTTATTTGAGCAGCAAGCGCGTATTCACTTATGGCTCAGACGTTTAACTTTATTAGAACAAGCATATAGTTATCCTTATCAACTTTCTAATAGTGAACAACAACGTGTTGCCCTTGCCCGCGCCCTTGCGCCACAACCCGCTTTACTACTATTAGATGAACCTTTTGCCAATTTAGATACTTTTTCTTGTCAACAATTGCGTAATGAACTGCTTGCGGCGGTGAAAGAGTTTAAATTTTCAGTGCTACTTGCAACGCACAATCCAGAAGAAGCGTTATATCTGGGCGATTGGATTGCGGTGATAGAACAAGGCAAAATTGTTCAACAAGATATAGGGATTAATTTATATAGAAAACCACACAATCCATATATTGCTTATTTTTTTGGTTTTATAAATCGTTTCACTGCAAAAGTACAAAATCAACAAGTTACCACCCCTGTCGGCACATTGCCTGCTCCCCATTTACCCGAAGGTAGCATTGCCCAAATTCTGATAAGAGCCGAAGCTTTACAGCCTTGTTATGCCGATATTCCGCAAGCCGTTGTGACTGCGATACATCATTTTGGGCGCATGAGTGTTTTAAGTTTAAATTTATTACCCGATTTAGGCTTCAATTGGAATTTACAAATTTATACTTTGGGATATAGCACTTTACAAGTCGGAGATGAAATAGGCTTACAGCTAGATAAAGAACTAGCGTTTGTGTTTGCGGATAAGGACTAAAAGGACTAAATAGTTTAAGAAGTTCAAAAGATTCGTAATCTTTTAAGCACTGGCGGATTTTTTGAATTCATACCAACAGACCTGCAAGGCTTTAAAAACCTTGCAGGTCTTTGTTTTAATTTGAATAGCTGTTAAATTTCAAGCTATCAAACTAACATCAATTCAACAAACGATAAGTATGTTGCGCAATCATCAATTCTTCATTGGTGGGAATAATCCAAGCAGAAACCCGACTGTTAGGCGTACTAATCCGCGTTTGTCCAGCATTATTTGCGGCTTCATCCAATTCTAAACCCACCCAACTGCTTAAACGGCAAACGCCTTCGCGCACAATACTTGCGTGTTCACCAATCCCCGCTGTAAACACTAACGCATCAATCCCACCCAAAGCGGCGGACAATGAACCCACTTCGCGACTAATACGATAAATAAATAAATCAATCGCTTCTTGCGCTTCAGGTGTGCCGCTGGCAATTAAATCAGCCATATCATTGCTAATGCCTGATACGCCTAATAAACCAGATTTGTTATATAAAGTGGTATGAATTTCTTTGGGAGTCATGCCGCTGTTCAACCAGTGCAACAACACACCCGCATCAATCGTGCCGCTGCGTGTGCCCATGGGTAAACCGTCTAACGCGGTGAATCCCATCGTGGTTGCCACACTTTTTCCATCTTTAATCGCAGCCATACTTGAGCCATTGCCCAAATGACAAATAACGATGCGCGAAGGTAAATTGCCTGCAATCTGTGGTAATTGCCGCACGATGTATTCATAAGACAAACCGTGGAAACCATAGCGGCGAATGCCTTGCGCAGTATATTCACGCGGAATGGCAAATTGACACGCAATTGCAGGTTGTGAAGCGTGAAACGCAGTATCAAAACAAGTCACTTGTGGCAAACCTGCTTTTAATTTACTCAACGCTTTGACAGGTGATAAATTATGCGGTTGATGTAAAGGTGCAAGCGGAACAAGTTCTTCTAACTTAGCTAAAACGGTATCATCAATTTTGACGGGGGTGGTAAATTCTGTACCGCCGTGCACAACTCGATGCCCAATTGCAACTAATTCAATACCTTCACTATGATTTTCTAACCAATCTAATAACGCGGTAAAAGCGTGTTCATGACTAGCTGTGCCTAAATCTTGGTTAGCTAATAAGTCACCTTGTGCATTTTTCGCTTCAAAACGCGCATGAGTACCAACACCCGCAATCCCACCGCGATAAATTAAATGCAAAGGGGCATTCGAAATAGCATTGTCGAATGCAAATACGGAAAATTTAATACTAGAAGAACCGGCATTAATTACTAAAATGGATTGATTCATAAGCATTTATCCTGTATTGAGGGGAGTTTACTTGTTCTTGTTGCGTACTAATAATAATGCTAAAGCACAAGATGCCATTCGACTTAATACAGAATCCGCACGACTGGTTAATGCGATAGGTACGCGCGCGCCTAAGACAATACCCGCGGTTTGAGCTTCTGCCATGTATTCTAATTGTTTAGCAACCATATTGCCTGCTTCTAAGTCGGGTGCAACTAAAATATCAGCACGACCAGCTACAGGGGATTTAATTCCTTTAATTTTAGCGGCTTCTTCTGATACAGCATTATCAAAGGCTAAAGGACCATCAACAATTCCACCTGTGATTTGTCCACGGTCTGCCATTTTGCATAAAGCGGCAGCATCAAGTGTAGAAACCATTTTAGCGTTGACTGTTTCAACCGCAGATAAAATCGCAACGCGGGGTTGTTTTACATCTAAAGCATGTGCTAAATCAATTGCGTTTTGAATAATATCCACTTTATCTTCTAAAGAAGGCGCAATATTAATAGCTGCATCCGTCACAAAAAGCGGACGGGGATAACTAGGAACATCGATAACGAAAACGTGACTAATCCGTCGTGCTGTACGAATTTGTCGCACCACTGCGCCCATTAACTCATCAGTATGCAAACTACCTTTCATGATTGCATCAACTTCACCATTGCGTGCCATCATGACAGCTTTTTCTGCTGCTTCGTGACTGTGCTCGGTATTGATAATTTCATAAGTATTTAAATCTACGCCTTCTTGTTCGGCGGCGGCTAAAATTTTATCGCGGGGGCCAAATAAGACAGGAATAATTAAGCGGGCGCGACAAGCATCAATTGCGCCTAATAAAGAATTACGGTCAACAGGATGTACAACTGCCATCCGAATAGGCTCGTAATTTTCAGTCATTTTAATTAAACGTTGTAATTGTGTGCCTGGATTATTAACTTGCATTTCAGGTAAATCAGTGACTTCACGGATAATTTTTTCAGTCGGAGCATAAACTTCGGCGATGCCTTGGCAAACAACATGACCCGCGATGTCTTTAGATTGGCAATCAAAAACAACAACGTGTTGTTCAGCAATTTTTTGGGTCACTGTAACCGTCACTGTAATAATGTCGCCCAACAATAATGTGCGTAAAAAAGTTAAATCTTGTCGACGGTAAATTGTGCCAGGTCCTGGAATTTTTGTGCCTAAAATATTAGAAATTAATGCACCGTGCCACATACTATGTCCACGCACTTTGCCGTCTTGGGCGTGCATGGCAAATTCCATATCGGTATGGGTAGGGTTAATATCACCAGAAGCGAGTGCGAATAAATTAATATCTTCAAAAGTCAAGGTTTTAGTTAAACTAGCAGTATCACCAATTTGAATTTCATCAAATGTTTTATTAGTTAAACTCATGGTGTGCATTCTGAATCTCCAAGGGGTAAATTTTAGCTGACGATAGATATACAACACCGCGCAAATATGAATTTGAATAGCGCGAGAAAGATTGACAGATTTGATAAACGACCGTAGCCAGTATATGAGTATTTTGCGATAAGCTAATAAAGATAAATGGCAGAATTAGCGCAGTTTAACTGCGTTAATGTCTGCCAAAGAAAGCTACTCAAATTAACCAATAATGTTGTAGCCAGCATCTACATAAATAACGTTACCTGTTAAGGATTGGGCAGCGTTACTGACTAAGAACGCGGAAACTGCTCCCACGTCTTCAATGCTCACTAAGTGACGCTCAGGCGCGCGTGCCGCCGCTTTTTCTAACAATTCGTCAAAACGGTTAATCCCTGAAGCTGCACGGGTTTTTAATGGACCTGGGGAAACGATGTGTAAACGAATGTTTTTAGGGCCTAATTCTGCTGCCATATAACGGGTAGAACATTCTAACGCCGCTTTCACAGGGCCCATTAAGTTGTAATCTTCAACGACTTTTTCTGCGCCAAAATAACTCATGGTCAACAACGCGCCACCATCAGTCATTAAAGGTTCAGCTAATTTTGCCATCCGAATGAAAGAGTGACAGGAAACATCCATCGCCATTAAAAAGCCTTCGCTTGAGCTGTCAACAACGCGACCGTGTAAATCTTCACGCGGTGCGAAAGCGATGGAGTGTAATAAGAAGTCTAAACGACCCCATGTTTTTTCAATAGTTTCAAATACAGCTTCTAATTGACCAGGTTCGCGTACATCACAAGGTACAAAAATAGGCGCATCTACTGCTTCAGCTAAAGGACGGACATAAGGTTCAGCCTTTGCATTTAAGTAAGTGATTGCTAATTCAGCACCTGCATCACGGAACGCACGGGCGCAACCATAAGCAATACTATGTTCGTTTGCAATACCAACAACTAATCCTTTTTTGCCTGCGAGACTAAAACTTAAACTCATTGGAAAATAACTCCATGTATAAAAAGTGAATGGAAAAAATAATCAAATAAAACAGTAGATTCAGAGTGACTATTCTAAAAATGTTTCACGTTCCCTTAAACGAGTCTGTCAATAATTTAGAAAATATTTCAGGATTTGACCTTAAATCATGCGATGAATTCCATCAATTAGTCATTGCAAGGTATGCTGCATTGCAGTTAGTGCGATGCAACAAAGCATAGCAAAATCTTAGCTCACATTCATGACTCTTTGATGAAAGAAAAAAGGCGAAAATAAATAAAAAATAAGGGGGGAGAAAAAAACAGATAAAAAAGCAAAGAAAAACAAAGAGCCTTTTTATATTAGAAAAAGATGAAATAAGCACAGTTAATAAAGTTAAAATTTTTTAACTATATTAAAAATTTAGCAATTCTTTTTGTAAAAAATGCTTTAACAAGTATAAACAATTATTTAACCAATTTTAATTGCTGCACCTAAAAAACGTGGTTGAGTGTTTAAAAGATAAATATCTAAGATTGCCCAAGCCCGCGCGAAATATTCCCGCCATTGCACTTTTAACGCTTGTTGGGTATCTATCACATTAAAACCAATGGCACGAATGCCCCGTGCATTTGCAATAAATAAAGCCCGTTGATTATGAAATGCTTGAGAAATCACAACAAAATCATTTTCACCAAATACTTGATGAGCGCGAATTACAGAATCTAACGTTCTAAACCCCGCATAGTCTAATACAATCGCCGTTTCTGGAACGCCTAAAGCAATTAAAGCAACTTTCATTTCTTCGGGTTCATTGTAACTACTGTGCCGATTATCGCCACTTGCTAAAATAAATTGAATTTTACCAGCGAAATACAACGCCGCCGCCGCATGAACTCTATTGCTAAAGTAAGGATTAATTCCACCTGATTTTAAATATTTATTTGTACCTAATAATAATCCTACTTTCTTAAATGGTAATGCTTCAATATCATCATATAATTGCTTTTGAGTAGAAAAACTAATCCATTGGTCAATTAAAAACAATCCTGCCAAACTGCTCAACATAATGCTGAAGCCTAACCAAAACAATAGCATTATTTTTTTCCTTATGAACTGCTTAAAAATATGAGAAAACAAAGGTAAAATTTTTAATTTATACCAATGCTTTCCCATACTCACATATTTTAGTGTTTGTTGATAACCTTGTTTTAACCAATTAAAAACTAACAACACTATTATCCTCAAAGACAATTCGCCGCACTGTGAGTTCTGCTGTAATTTCATCGTTTTTCAAACGACGCATTTGATGTCCACTACCTAATAAACGCCCATTTTCTAATGTCCCTTTATCAATCATTGAACTACCTGGGGCAATTGGTAAATTAGAACTAATGGTCATCGTGTATAACAAGCCCCCAAATAAGTTTTTAAACTTTACGCGGGCATCAATTTCTTTAATTGATTTATCAAAACCATTAAACAATTCAACATCAATTGCATATTGCACCGTGAATTTCAGATTTTCCTCACGATAAAACCAACGTTTCATGGTCAACAAAGTAGTGTTTTGTCCAATATTAGTATTAGCTACAGTGGATTTAGTCGCTATTAATTGAGATAAGACTTGTTTTAACTCAGCAACTTCTTTTTCTAATTGTTCAACCCGTTGCGTTAAAATTCCCGTTTCATTTTCCGCCGCCCAACTTTGAGCATGTGTATTTAATACAGCCCATACAATCATTAACAATGTGCCATATTTTTGTTTAAAAAAATTCATTAAAACTTCCTCTATGTGGTTAAGGAATTCCCAACATTTTGTGTAATTGTAAACTTAATCGCCATTGTGGATGTTTTAAACAATATTGCACAGCCAATTCAGTATAATAATGCTGCTGAATTCCATCCATAGGCTGCAAAAAGAAATGACTAAAATCTAAATCAGCAAATTGCTCAGGCATTGCATTAATTTGTGGATAAACTAATTTTAACTCATCTCCCCACAATTGCTTTAAAGGCGCGTTTGCTTTAGGACTCACACAAATCCAATCAATCATGGCAGGCACTTCTAATGTACCATTTGTTTCTACCGCAATTTCAACGCCTAATTGATGCAATGCAGTAATTAAAGTTTCATCTAATTGCAATAAAGGTTCGCCGCCCGTACACACCAAAAAAGGCGGTACATCAGTTTGCAATTGCTTCCCCTGCCCTGCCTGCCACACTTGTAAAATAGCTTCAGCTAAAGCGTCAGCCGTTTCAAATTTGCCGCCGCCATGCCCATCTATGCCCACAAAATCGGTATCACAAAATTGGCAAATTGCAACCTGACGGTCTTGTTCCCGTCCCGACCACAAATTGCAACCCGTAAAGCGACAAAAAACGGCAGCACGTCCACTATGTACGCCTTCGCCTTGTAAAGTATAAAAAATTTCTTTAACACTATAAGCCATTTGCTTTCCTAGCTTGAATATCCATTTTAATGTTATGTTGTTAAATTTCTCAAAATCACTTGATTTAGTTTGTCAACAGACTTAATCAACAACTATTCTATCTTTAGGCGAAATATTTTAATAGCAACGAAGCCGCCTGAATAACCCCACTTAGGAGAATAGTATGTTTTTTTCTATTGAACAACAAGCCAATGAAACATTAACACAAGTAAAAGAAAATTTTACTCAACATTTTTCTGCATTAGAATCCCAACAATTAGGAATTTTTTGTGATATTTTTTTTCACGCAGTTGCAGCAGAAGAAATTGTCACATGGGGAGAAAAAACGGATATTTATGCCTGTCTTTTGCATCACTGGCAAAACTTACAACAGCATCAAACCGAACAATTTTTTTTAAAAGTGTTTAATCCTCATTTTGAGCAACAAGGATGGCAATCTAAACATAGTATTATTAATGTGTTGATTAAAGACATGCCTTTTTTGGTAGATTCATTACAAATGCTGTTAAATCGAATGGGATTAACTTTTCATCGAATTATTCACCCCGTTTTTTTAACTCAGCGTGATAATAATGGACAATTAATCGCGCTTTATTCTTTAGAAAACCCACCGAATGAAACTGAATCATTGCAACAAGAATGTTTATTGCACATTGAAATAGACCGCCATTCTGAAATAGCTGCATTAACTACATTGCAACAACATATTGCTAATACCTTACAACAAGTACGTTTTGCCGTGGAAGATTGGCAAGCAATGCGGCAATTATTAAGCAATTCTATTCAATGTTTACAAAGCATTGCCAATCTACAAACTGAACATCTTGAACAAATTGAATTCTTACAATGGTTATTAAACAATCATTTCATTTTCTTAGGTGCATGTGACTATCAATTTAATGAACAACATTGTTTACAACTTAAGCAAGAAAGTTGTTTAGGGATTGCTAAAAATCCCGCGACTTTTCCACAACAAGCCGTTTTAACAGATGCGCTTAACCACTGGTTTACTGAGCAAGCCAAATTTCTACTATTAAGCAAATCCTATCAACAATCCATTATTCACCGTCCTGCTTATATGGATTACATTGCTATTAAATGTTTTGATAAAAATGGCATGGTTATCGGTGAACGTCGCTTTTTAGGGTTATATACTTCTTTAGCTTATCGCGAAACGATTCGCACTATTCCGCTCATTCGACAAAAAGTCAATAATGTTTTTCAATCCGCAGGTTATCCCGCACATAGTCATGCTGGTAAAACGTTAATTAATGTTTTAGAAAGTTATCCGCGTGATGAATTATTGCAAATGGATGAAAGCAGTTTATTAAAAAATGCGGTAGGAATTGTACAAGTTCAAGAGCGGCAACGCTTGCGCTTATTTATTCGGGCAGATTTATATGGGAATTTCTTCACTTGCTTAGTTTTTGCACCGCGTGAACGTTATAACAGTGAAGTTAGAAAAGCGATGCAACTGCTTTTAAAACACAGCTTACAAGCCGAAAATGTTGAGTTTTATGTTACTTTATCTGAATCTATTTTGGCACAAGTCTATTTTATTGTGCATTTAGCCGAAGGAAAAACAGCGAGTTTAGAGAATTTTGATGTTGCTTATTTAGAACAACAATTAGCGCAATTAATTCAACGGTGGCAAGATGTTTTACGCAATTATTTAATTGAACATCATGGTGAAGAAAAAGGAATGCGTTGGTTTAATGCGTATGAAAATGCTTTCCCAATTGCTTATCAAGCAGATTTTAATGCGCGGCAAGCGGTGTATGACATTGAACGACTTGAAAGCTTAAATAGCAATTGTGAATTAACCTTGAGTTTATCCCGTCCTTTAGAAAATCCTCATGTTTTATATTTGAAATTATTTACTCAAACCTTAATTCCTTTATCAAAAATTTTGCCTATGTTGGAAAATTTGGGCGTATGTGTGTTTAATGAACGTAGTTACACCATTCAAGCAACGCATAAATCTACTTTGTGGATTCAAGAATTTAGTTTGCAATTAGATACTGTTGCTTTATCTGCATTAAAAGAGCGTGAACTCTCCGCCTTACAAAATGATTTTCAAGCTCTGTTTATTCGCATGTGGCGCGGAGAGGTAGAAAATGACAGTTTTAATCGTTTAGTGTTATTAGCTGCAATGCACTGGCGAGAAGTCGTTATTTTTCGGGCTTATTGCAAATATTTAAAGCAAACGGGAATTAATTTCAGTCAAGCTTATATGGAACAAGCAATTATCCGCAATCCTAATATTGCACGGATTTTATTGAATTTGTTTTATTTACGCTTTCAACCCGACATTTCATTTGATGAAGAAACTCGCCAAGCCAATTTTAAGCAATTGCAAACACAATTGCATTCAGCATTAGAACAAGTCAGCAGTTTAGATGAAGATAGAATTTTGCAACGCTTTGCTGCTTTAATTCAAGCTACTTTAAGAACAAATTATTTTCAGTCTAATGCAAAAGGTGAAGAAAAAGCCTATTTATCTTTTAAATTTGATTCGCATCAAATCCCAGAATTACCTGAACCGCATCCTTTATTTGAAATTTTTGTGTATTCGCCCCGCATGGAAGCCGTACATTTGCGCGGCGGTAAAGTCGCGCGCGGCGGGCTACGTTGGTCTGACCGTTTGGAAGATTTTCGTACAGAAATCTTAGGCTTAGTCAAAGCACAACAGGTAAAAAATGCGCTCATTGTGCCTGTCGGTTCAAAAGGCGGTTTTGTGGTAAAACGCACTGTAGAAGCCAGCGAACGCCAAGCGGAAGGCATCGCCTGCTATGAAACGCTCATTCGTGGCTTATTGGATTTAACCGATAATTTGACCCCGTCAGGCATCGTACCGCCCGCTGCTGTAGTGCGTTATGATGCTGATGACCCGTATTTAGTAGTCGCAGCGGATAAAGGCACAGCGAGCTTTTCTGATATTGCCAATAAAATTGCCTTGGAATATGGTTTTTGGCTGGGCGATGCTTTTGCGTCAGGCGGTTCGGCAGGGTATGACCATAAAAAAATGGGCATTACCGCCCGTGGCGCGTGGGAAGCCACTAAACGCCATTTGCGCAGTTTGCAAATTGATTCACAAACGCAATGTTTTACGGCGGTGGGTATTGGCGATATGTCGGGCGATGTTTTTGGTAATGGCATGTTATTATCAGAAAAAATTCAATTAATTGCTGCATTTGACCATCGTCATATTTTTATTGACCCGCAACCCGACCCCGCCCGCAGTTTTGCTGAACGGCAACGGTTATTTGCTTTGCCACGTTCTAGTTGGGCAGATTATGACGGGCAAACGCTATCAGCAGGCGGCGGCATTTATGCGCGTACACAAAAAGCGATTCAACTTTCTGCCACAGCTGCCCAATGTTTGGGCTTGACTGCGCAACACGCTTACGCACCGAATGAAATTATCAAAGCTATTTTGACAGCACGCGTCGACTTATTATGGAATGGCGGCATTGGAACATACGTCAAAGCCAGCAGTGAACACCATTTAGATGTAGGCGACCGCACTAATGACGCGGTGCGGGTCAATGGGCAAGATTTGCGCTGTAAAGTAGTCGTAGAAGGCGGCAATTTAGGCTTTACCCAATTAGGACGGATTGAATTCGCGCTGACGGGCGGCAAAATTCATACGGATGCAATGGACAATTCAGGCGGGGTCAATTGTTCTGATAATGAAGTGAATATTAAAATTTTGCTCAATGCACTGGTTGCCGAAGGGGAATTGACGCATAAACACCGCAATCAAATTTTAGCGGAAATGACGCAGGATGTTGCGAAATTAGTTATTCATAACAACTATTTGCAAATGCAAGCGATTGCATTAGCCCAGCATCATGCCTTGCATTGGTTAGATGTGCATAGTCGTTTTATTCGGGATTTGGAAAAACGCGGTAAATTGGCGCGGGAATTGGAAAAATTGCCTTCTGACAAACAATTAGCTGAACGGCGGGCAATGCAGCAAGGTTTAACCTTGCCAGAATTATGCGTGTTATTAGCATATAGCAAAATTGATTTGTATGAAGCTTTGCTGCATTCCGCCTTGCCCGATATGGAAGATGTTCTATTACATCAGCTTCTTGTGGAATATTTCCCGCCTTTATTATCACAGCGTTTTGCAACCCATTTAGCCCAGCATCGTTTGCGGCGGGAGATTATTGCAACAGAATTAACAAATCGCGTTATCAACTATGGCGGCAGTTTGTTTGTATTTTTGCTCAAAGAAGAAACGGGAGCGAGCGAGGCGGAAATTTGCACCGCCTTTATAATGGCGTGGGAAATTTTCGATTTAGGGCAAGCATGGCAAGCCATTGAACAGTTGCCTGCAAGTGTAAATACTGAATTAACAACGGAATTAATGCTATTACTGCGTAAAGTGATGGATAGAGCCAGCCGCTGGCTGTTGCGTCATTATCGTGTACCGTTGACAATGAGCACAACAATTGCAAGCTTCAAAACGGGACAGCAACAGTTAGTTGAACGATGGTTACACTATTTGCCGACGAATGAACAAGAAGCTGTGTTAAATCAAAATGCGCACTGGGAACAGCAAGGTATTCCTACACCGTTAGCGCAACATCTCAGCCGTTTAGAAAGTTCATTAGCCATTTTAGATATTGTTACGGTTGCTAATACGACCCAGTTAGCGTTAACTGAAATTGCACCCTTGTATTTTGAGCTGAATCATTTGTTAAAATTACAATGGTTACGTCATCAAATCAGTGCTTTACCGCGTGATAATCAATGGACAGCATTGGCGCGTGCTGCGTTGCGAGATGAATTAAATCGTACGCATCGTGAATTAACGTTGAGCGTATTGCATTTAGAAATGCCAATTACTACAAATACCGCTGAACAATGGCAAGCATGGCAACAACAAAAGCAAGCGTTGCTAAATCGTTGTTTAACTGTATTAAATGAGTTAGCAAGTATTGAAAAACCGATTTTTGCCATGTTATCTGTTGCAGTGCGGGAAATTCGCAATTTATTGTGATGCAGCATAAATCATGCTACTGTTTTCAAAAAACAGCCAATGTTATGCTTCTCCGTTTCTTTAAAACATCGTTTCTTTAATTAAACTGGTTGCTAAAACATACATTTTAACGAAATGAAGCTATTTAAAATATTATTTTAAAAATGCTTTCATTTTGTTAAAGTGTAAAAGACTTGTTTGTTTAAAACCTGCAAAAATATTTCATTGTTTTAGGTATTACGCAGTTGATTAAAATCGCTAAAGCGATTGCATTCCTCATTTCAACTGCGTAACTCCTATGTTTATTAGGTGTTCTATATGCCACGACAAATTTCCACTTTACAAGCCAGTGTTGGGACGCGCTTACGTTTTGCTTTCTTTATCAGTCTATTTACCATGTTAATCATGGGCGGCTTAACATGGTTTAGTTTTGAATACACACACCAACATATCAATGCACTGGTTAAGCAAGATATTCCTAAAATTCATCATTCCTTAAAATTGGCTGAAATTGGTACACGTTTAGAAGCTTTTGCATTAGCAATTCCTAAAGCAAAAAATATAGAAGAAATTACTTTTTTTAGAGAAAATTTAATTATTAGAATGAGTGATATTCAAAAATTTATTGCTCAACTTTTAGAATTAAAATATCAAACCCAACTTGAACAAGATGCTTATAAAAGAGTTAAAGAGTTACAAGCTTTAAAAGAAAATTTACAATTTAACTTTGAGCAGTTGTTAGATAATAGTCATCAAGCTATTCGCATAGAATGGCAACGTCAAGATTTTACTAAACAGCTTAGTCAACTACAAACTCAATTTAATGAACAATTTCAAGATTATTTAGCGCGGAATTTTACAACACCACAAATCATTAATGAGCAAAAATCCCGTACGCATGAAATGATGTTGCTGTTAATTGACTTTAATACTGAAGTAGATAATTTATTTTCAGCGAATGCAACAATTAGCGATTTAGATTTACAAGTTTTACAAAAGAAATCTACTGAATCTATTGAAACCTTATCTTTTACTTATCACGTTTTGACAACGCAACCTCAAATTGATAATTCTTTACAACAAATCATTTTACATATAGATAAATTAAAAGAATTAGCACAAGGTGAAAATAGTATTTTTAAAATTAGAACCCAACAATTCAATTATCAATCTGAATTAACGGGCATGATTGCTGATATTCGTAATTATACCAATTTAGTCCGCGTTACAATTGACTCTTTAGTGGAACTGATTGATAAAAATAGTCAAGAAAATAGTAATTCTGCGTTAGAATTCACGACTTATGCTACACAATATATATTAGCATTGAGTGTTATCGGGATTTTAATTAGTTTATTTTTAAATTTACAAGTGGCTAATAATATTACGAATGGTTTAAGTCATATCAGTGCAATGTCACAGGCTATGCTGATGGGTAAATTAAGTGAATTATCGGCATTGCGTAATCAACCTAAAGTCGCTGCATTATGTAAGCAACGCGATGAAGTTGGTGAAATCGGGCGCGCATTTGATAGTTTAAGCATTTATTTTGAAACATTAATTTCTGATATAGTGTACGCATTACAATGTTTGGCAGATGGTGATTTAAATGTAAATCCTAAAGTAGAATATCGCGGCGATTTTAGACAAGTTGAGAAATCTTTAACTCGAACTTTACATGATTTGCGTATTGTGATTAATGATATTGTGCAAGTTTCTAATGATTTAGCCGATGGTAAAGCGTTTACTCGTCCATTAGGTAATTATCGCGGAGAATTTGAGCAAATTAAATTTGCTTTAATGAGTGCTTCTAAGAAACTAATTGAAGCGACTGAAAAAAATAAAAATGAAGATTGGTTTAAAACAGGTTTAGCCAAACTCAATGAAGAAATTAGTGGAGAACAAGAGCTTTCTATTTTAGCAAAGAAAATTATTACTTTCTTAGCAACTTATTTAGAATTTCCTGTCGGTGCATTGTATGTTGCACAAGAAGCCGATGGACGACATAGTGAAGCGGGATTGCAATTAATGGGCAGTTTTGCTTTACAGCGGCGCAAACATAGTTTGAATTATTTTGCTTATGGTGAAGGTTTAGTTGGGCAAGCAGGTTTAGAAAAGCAAATGATGATTGTGCGTCATTTACCAACCGATTATTTAGAAGTGCAATCAGGAATTGGTTCAGTTACGCCTCACTTTTTATTTTTAATTCCATTTTTATTTGAAGGAGAATTAAAAGGCATTTTAGAATTTGCGAGTTTTATTGAAATCAAACCTGCAAAGCAACAATTCTTAGAACAAGTTGCAACTAATATCGGGATTGCTATTAATACAGCACAATCGCGTTTTAAAATGCAATTGTTATTGCAACAAACGCAATCGCAAAAAGAAGAATTGCAAAGTCAAGCGGAAGAATTGCAAGCGCAACAAGAAGAATTACGCCAAGCGAATGAAGAATTACAAGAGCGAACAAAAGTTTTAGAAGACCAGAAAAAAGTGATTCAAGAAAGTAATTTGGTTTTAGAAAAGAATCAAAATGATTTAGCGCGTAAAGCACAAGAATTGACTTTAGCTAGTCAGTACAAGTCTGAGTTTTTAGCAAATATGTCGCATGAATTGCGCACGCCTTTAAATAGTTTATTAATTCTCACGCAATTGTTGTTAGATAATAAACAAGGTAATTTAGAAACTAAACAACTGGATTATTTGAAAACAATTCATAATTCAGGCAATGAATTATTGAGTCTGATTAATGACATTTTAGATTTATCTAAAGTGGAAGCTGGTAAATTAGAAATTCATTATTCTGATTTAGCGGTTCAAGATTTGATGGATAATATAGAAGCTAAATTCCGTCCTGTTGCAGAAACTAAGCATTTAGCATTTGAAATTTTAGTGAATCCTTTAGTGCCTACGGTGATTAAAACCGATGAGCAACGTCTTAAACAAATTTTAAATAACTTGCTTTCTAATGCGTTTAAATTTACCAGTCAGGGCACAGTACGGATTATTTTCCATTTAGTAGAACATCATGATGTGCCGCAAAAATTGGCGGTGGGCAATCGCCGTTATTTAGTCTGCAAAGTGACGGATACGGGTATTGGGATTGCGCCTGACAAGCAAAAACTTATTTTTGAAGCTTTCCAACAAGCGGATGGTACAACGAGCCGTCGTTATGGTGGCACAGGGTTAGGGTTATCGATTGCGCGCCAACTTGCCCATTTGCTAGAGGGCGATTTAGAGTTAAGTAGCGAGTTGAACAAAGGCAGTGTGTTTAGCTTATATCTGCCGTTATTGGTCAATGCTGGAAGTGAACCATTGCCGCCTGTGTTGAGTTTAACGGAGAGCGACATAGTCAATGATACCCCCAATTTGCCCGCATTATTGAACACGGTCGCTGAAACTAATGGCGTAAATATTTTAAATACAGATGCTACGCTCACCGCAGAATTTGTGGATGTATCTACGTCTAAAGCGGTTGAAACGACCAGTAATGAAAGCTTTTTTTACAATAAAGAAGCGGTTTTTAGAGGCAAACGGATTTTAATTGTAGATGACGATATGCGAAATTCTTTTTCAACAGCGACCTTGTTAGAAGCGCATGATATGGAGGTTTTTGTGGCTTCTGAAGGCGAAGAGGCAATAAGAATTTTAACCCAACCACCAGTGATGGATTTGATTTTAATGGATGTTATGATGCCAGTCATGGATGGTTATCAGACCATGCGTCGCATTCGGCAAGAATTGAATTTAAAAACGCCGATTATCGCATTGACTGCTAAAGCGATGAAAGATGAAAAAGCGAAGTGTATTGAAGCGGGGGCGAATGATTATTTAACTAAACCGGTTGATGTTGAACACTTATTAAATTTAATTCGCGTTTGGTTATCAGAACAGGTTTTTGATTAGTTTAACTTGAGTTTGGCGAGAAATTTAAATTTAAAACAAAGACCTGCTAGGTCTCGAAGACCTAGCAGGTTTTTATTTGAAGATTTCTTTCAATTACACACTATGCAAAGCATCGACTAAGCGTTGTACGGGAATAATTTCCATCTCGGCAATACTCTGTTCTTTGGGCGCATTGCCTTTGGGAATAATCGCCCGTTTAAAACCATGTTTGGCGGCTTCGCGTAAACGCTCTAAACCATTGGGAACTGGACGAATTTCGCCCGCTAAACCTACCTCACCGAAAACAATCAGATTTTTAGGCAAGGGCGTATTGCGTAAACTAGATAAAATCGCCAGTAAAACTGCCAAATCTGCGCCCGTTTCTGTCACGCGCACGCCGCCCACGACATTCACAAATACATCTTGGTCATAAGTAATAATGCCACCGTGACGGCTGAGAACAGCCAGTAACATAGCTAAACGATTTTGTTCTAAACCGACGGTAATGCGGCGCGGATTCGGCATGTGCGAAGTGTCAACAAGGGCTTGCACTTCAACCAGCATCGGGCGGCTTCCCTCGCGAGTAACCATGATAATGCTACCAGCGACTTGTTCTTCATGCCGCGATAAAAAAATGGCAGAAGGATTGCTTACTTCGCGTAAACCTTTATCCGTCATTGCAAAAATGCCGAGTTCATTCACCGCGCCATAGCGATTTTTCATGGCGCGTACAATACGGAAACGACTATCGCCATCGCCTTCAAAGTATAAAACGGTGTCAACCATGTGTTCTAACACACGCGGCCCTGCCAGTGCACCCTCTTTGGTGACGTGTCCAATTAATAAAACGGTGGTATTCGTTTGTTTAGCAAAGCGGACTAATTGGGCGGCACTTTCCCGAACTTGGGCAACAGAGCCAGGGGCGGATTGTAGATTTTCCGTGTAAACCGTTTGAATTGAATCGATGACAATAATTGAAGGTTTTTCTTGCAAAGCAATGCTTAAAACGCGCTCAATATGAGTTTCGGTGAGTAATTTAATGCGTTCACAGTTTAAGCCAAGTCGTTGCGCGCGCACGCTGACTTGTTGCGGTGATTCTTCGCCAGTCACATAAAGCGGCGGGTTAAGGTTGTCCATTTGACTAAGCGTCGCCAGCGTTTGCAAGAGCAAAGTAGATTTACCAATGCCAGGGTCGCCGCCGATGAGCACAACTGAACCGGCAATTAATCCACCGCCTAAAACGCGGTCAAATTCGGCAAGCCCTGTTAAAGCGCGGCTTTCTTGGTGAGCTTGGATTGTGCCAAGCCAGCAAATATCTGCTTGTACGCCAGCATAACCTTCAAAGCGCGGATTTTTATTTGCAGGGGCTAAACTAGGAGAAGCTTGTAAACTTTCTTCAAGCGTATTCCACGCGCCACACTCAGCGCATTGTCCCGCCCATTTGGGGGACATCGCGCCGCAATGTCGACAGCTATAAACAGTTTTTATCTTTGCCATGATGGATACATAAACTCGAATAAATTTTTCGTAATAAATAAGTGATAATTTAGAAAAATAATCAACAATACGCGCTAACTTTAAAATCTAAAAACATCATAAAATAGTTTTATCACTTGAGTTTTTTCTAAACAGGAATGTATGAATTTTATACTTTTTGATTTAAAAAATGTTGATTAGTCCCAGTTTTGTGTAATATCTCACAGAAATGCAGCATTTATAACTACTAGAGACAATACTTATATTATGTTATAAATCTATCAAACTTACTTGAAGAAAGAGGCTATGCTTTAAGCTTTAATAAAGCATTGTCTAAATCGGCTTTATAAGTTATTTCAATTACTAAAGAAGTAAAAATTAAGTTTTATTTGTTTGGAAAATTGTTTTTTATGATTTCAAACAAAAAAATAAAGCAGGCATTTTGGGAATTTAACGTGTCGCTCGCAATTTAACGATTTAATTTTCTTTATTTACTCCCTACTCTGCTTCCCAAAATAACTTCTTTTTTTGTTTCAAATTATTATAAATTGCGTTTCAATTTCTGCTTAAATTGTGTGTGAAACATAATTATTCTAGAACTGTGGACATCTGCTAGTAAGCAACAATAGGTTTCATTATGGTCTCATCCGTTAATCTAAAATCCGTTGAATCTTCTATGAACGAAAACGATTTTTGCGTGAATTACCGTCCCCTTGAAGGCAGCTACGATGAGATGTGCGTTAAAGAGGATAAAATTCGCCCGCATTGGGAATATTTAATCAAATCTTTACAAACGCTAGGTCGTTCTGAGTTGGAGAAACGCTGTCAAGAAGCGCGTCGTTTAATGCGAGATAACGGTGTGAGTTATAATGTTTTTGGCGACCCGCAAGGTTTAGACCGTCCTTGGTTATTAGACCCAATTCCCCTATTAATTTCCAGTGAAGAATGGGGAAGCATTGAACGTGGTTTAAGCCAGCGCGCTGAATTAATGCAATTGTTGTTAAAAGATTTATATGGTGAACGGCGCGCCTTGCGTAAGGGGATTATCCCTTTTGATTTAATTGCCGCCGATGAAAATTTCCTCCGCGCGTGTAGTGGGATTGAATACAGCAAACAACAAATTTTACCGCTGTATTCTGTCGATTTAGTGCGTGCCGCCGATGGGCAAATGTGGGCAATTGGTGACCGCACTCAAGCTCCCGCAGGTGCTGGCTATGCTCTGGAAAATCGTCTCGTTTTATCGCGCTTGCTCCCCAGTTTATTTAGAGACTCACATGTACACCGTCTCGCATTATTTTTTCGTTCAATGCGGACGATGTTACATACAATTTCGCCCCATGAAGACCCGCGTATTGTCGTGTTGACTTCGGGCCCGAATGATGAAACCTATTTTGAACATGCGTATGTTGCTAAATATTTGGGATACACCTTAGTACAAGGAGCGGATTTAACTGTACGCGATAATAAAGTCTGTTTAAAAACTTTAGACGGTTTGCAACCTGTCCACGTCATTTTGCGGCGGATGGAAGATTTTATGTGTGACCCCTTAGAATTAAATCCAGATTCTTACACGGGGGTTGCAGGTTTGGTGCAAGCAGTGCGACAACGTAATGTTATGTTAGCCAATCCTTTAGGCACTGGACTATTGGAAAATGGCGGCTTAAGCGCATTTATTGATGAATTAGCCAAATTCTATTTAGGCGAACAATTACAAATTCCTTCCCCTAAAGCATGGTGGTGTGGCGAAAAACCCAGTTGCGATTATGTCCTTGCAAATATGGATAAACTCCTTATTAAACGCATTTCGCCCATTCATGCGAAAAAAGCCGTGCGAGGTCGCTTACTTAGCGGCAAACAGCGGGAATTATTACGCGCCCAAATTTTAGCCCAGCCCCGCTGTTTCGTTGGGATGGAAGAAATTAACCGCTCAACTGCACCGGTATTTATCAACGGTCAACTCGTGCCGCGTCCTATCACTTTACGCAGTTTCTTAGTCAGCAGTGACCGCGGTTTCGTTGTCATGCCTGGCGGATTAACACGGGTAGCCAGTGACGAAGACAGCGCATTTTTATCTACTCAAACCACTGAAATTAGTAAAGATACATGGGTCATTGCCTCTGAACCCGAAAAACAAGTTACCTTGTTAACTGATACAAAACAAAAAATTGTGGTATTTGAATCACAAGGCGAATTACCCAGTCGGGTTGCAGAAAATCTATTTTGGTTAGGACGTTATGCAGAACGGGCAGAAGGCACAATTCGCCTATTGCGTGCGGTGTTATTATCATTAACTGACCCTTATGATATGTACACCTCAAACGACCAGCCCAAAGACTCACTATATACTTTATTGCGCACAGTCACTTTCTTAACTGAAACGTATCCTGGTTTTATTGGGGACGAAAGCAAACTTGCCGCACCTGATACCGAACTCATCTCGATTTTCTTAGACAAAAATCGCATGGGTAGCTTATCCGCAACATTACAATCTTTGTTAAACGCCGCTCGCTCGGTGCGTGAACGTTTATCACCCGATTTATGGCGCGTTGTCATTCGCATTGATGAAGAACTTGCCGCCTTGCAAAAACAAACCAGCTTGCAATTGGGTAATATCATCGTTGAATTAGACAGCTTGATTACCTATTTAGCAGCATTTTCAGGTTTAAGCTCAGAAAACATGACGCATGAAGAAGGCTGGCGATTCTTAATGATTGGACGCTGTTTAGAACGCGCTCACAGCACCTCAAATCTGTTACGCGCCATGTTATCAACAGTCAATCCTGATGAAGCAACGGTTTTAGAACATTTATTAAGCGTAGCAGATAGCTTAATGACTTATCGCCGCCGTTATCGTTCACATTTACAAGTCAATGCAGTTTTAGAACTGTTATTACAAAGTGAATTAAATCCGCGGGCAGTGGGTTATAATTTACGACGTTTAAGTGACTTTATCAAAGACTTACACGGTGAAGATGATGTCACTTATCGCTCAGTAGAAGGACGATTGATTTTAGAAGGTTTAACACAAGTACGCTTATCCAGCGTTGACACTTTAGCAACAGAAGACGATGACAAATTCCGCAAAGACTTAGACCAATTATTAGTACGTTTAGGGCGATTATTACCTAATTTATCTGATGCAATTACCAATGCTTATTTTAGCCATGCCGAACAACCACGCCAATTAGTCAATTATGGCAATGAGCATGAATTATAATTTTTTCAAAAGGTTAATGTGAAAGCAGTGTTAAATGTTGTTGTTTTAATTTCGGGACGGGGCAGCAATTTAAAAGCCATTCTCGACGCGCGCGACCCTCTTATTGCGGTGCGGGCAGTCATTAGCAATCGTGCTGATGCAACGGGTTTATTTCATGCCCAAGTTGCGAATATTCCTACAGCCGTTCTTGAACATGCTCAATTTGCCAACCGTGAAGCGTTTGATAATGCGCTGAGTGAATTGATTGATAGTTTTGCCCCCGATGTTGTAGTGCTTGCAGGTTTTATGCGGATTTTAAGCCCTGCTTTTGTGCAACATTATGCAGGACGTTTAATTAATATCCACCCCTCATTATTACCTGAATTTAAAGGCTTAAATACCCATCAACGGGTTTTAGAAGCGGGCTGTCGTTATCACGGCGCGACTGTGCATTATGTGACGGAAGAATTGGACAGTGGCGCAATTTTAGCGCAAGCGCAACTTGAAGTATTAGCTGAGGATACGCCCGACAGCCTAGCCGCCCGCGTGTTGACTTTAGAACATCAACTTTATCCAATGGTATTGCGACGGTTGGCGGAAGATAAGTTGAATCAATAGCTTAACCTAGTATTTGTATTATTGGAATACACAAAATGTATAGATACACTGATTTTGAATTAGAAAGCTTGCTGAATGATACTGAGTCAGATTGTGTAGAACGTAAACAATCGTTTAAAGGCGATGTTCCCAAAAAAGCTCGCGAAGCGGTTTGTGCCTTTGCAAATGATTTACCCAATCACAATCATTCAGGCATACTTTTTATTGGAGCTAATGATAATGGAACACCTTCCAATGAACCTATTACTGATGAGCTGTTGCGCAAATTAGCGGATATAAAAACAGATGGTAATATTTTACCACTGCCTGCATTAACCGTAGAAAAACGCACATTAAAAGGGGCGGAGATGGCAGTTGTCATTGTGCAACCTTCTGACATGCCTCCTGTAAAATATGAAGGTCGCATTTGGATACGCACAGGGTCACGTCGTGCGCTTGCAAATGAACAAGAAGAACGTATTTTAGTTGAAAAACGCCGTTATAAAACCTTACCTTTTGATTTATATCCTATAAATATTGCAAAAATTACAGATATTGCTCGTTCTACTTTTGAAACTGAATATTTGCCTATGGCTTTTGCAGCAGATATTTTAGAAGCAAATCATCGCACTTATGAAGAACGTCTTGCCTCTTGTAAGATGATTTCCTCGCCTTCAGAACCTGTCCCAACCGTGCTGGGTTTGCTTACTTTAGGTAAATTACCACAAGATTTTATTCCTTGTGCTTATGTTCAATTCCTCAGAATTGCGGGCATTGAACAAAGTGATAACGTTATTGATGAAATGAAGATTTCAGGAACATTACCTGAAGTCCTACGCCGTACGGAAGAAAAGCTATCCTCTCATAATCGCCGTGCGGTCAATATAAGCTCTATGCCAACCGATATTAAAACGCATGATTATCCGCCTGTTGCATTACAACAGATTTTATATAATGCTGTTTTGCATCGTACTTATGAAAAAACAAACGCCCCTATCAGAATTTATTGGTTTGATGACCGAATTGAGATTTATAGCCCGGGTGGGCCTTATGGTAATGTTACACCCAATAATTTTGGTCAAGCGGGAATAACAGATTATCGTAATCCCAATATTGCAACAGTGCTAAAAAACTATGGTTTTGTACAAGCCTTTGGTAGAGGTATTGCGGTTGCGCGCAAAGAAATGCAAAAAAATGGCAATCCTGAGTTAGCATTTGAAGTTAATCAAAGTGTTGTTTTATGTGTTTTAAGGAAAAAGCTATGAATTCTCCTGTCCTGACATTTTTCAATAATAAAGGAGGAGTGGGTAAAACCTCATTAATTTATCATTTGTCATGGATGTTTGCGGAATTGGGTAAAAAAGTCGTCGTGACAGATTTAGACCCGCAAGCTAATTTAACCGCAGCATTTTTGTTCGACGAAAAACTAGATGAACTTTGGAATACATCACAAACTAAAGGGCAGGCATTTACTATTTATCAATCTGTAAAACCTTTGATAGATATTGGAAATATCATTGACCCTCAATTGCAAGAAATTACAGAAAATCTTTTCCTCATTCCTAGTGATATTGCCCTTTCAAATTATGAAGATACATTATCTGAAGTATGGCCTAATAGTTTAGCTGAAAAAAACTTATATCGTCCGATACTTACATTAAGTGCTTTTTGGCAAGTGATGCAAAGCGCGGCAAAAAGGGTAAAGGCAGATATTATTTTGGTAGATATTGGCCCTAATCTAGGCGCAATCAACCGTTCAGTTTTAATTGCAACAGATTATGTCGTAATTCCATTAGGTGCGGATTTATTTTCTCTGCAAGGTCTTAAAAATTTAGGCCCTACATTAGTCTCATGGAAAAAAGCATGGCAAAAACGATTAGATAATTGGCAAGACAATAGTGCAGATGAATATCCTGATTTACAGTTACCACAAGGTAAAATGCAAGTATTAGGTTATTTATATCAACAGTATGGAGTACGTTTAGACCGTCCTGTTAAATCTTATGATAAATGGATAACACGAATTCCCAATATTTATCGTCAAGAAATTCTTTTACAGAAAAATGCAGTAACTGATATAAAACCTGAAATGGATGAATATCAACTCGCTGAAATAAAACACTATAGAAGTCTAATCCCGATGGGACAAGAATGTCGTAAACCGATATTCAAATTAACACCAGCAGATGGCGCAATTGGAAGCCATATTTCAGCAGTAAAAAGTGCAAAAGAGGACTTTGAGAAACTCGCTAGAAAAATTTTAGAAAAAATGAATATAGATATTTCATAGATGTTTTATAATTCTTTTTCTTTTCATTAGAAAAAAATTCCCTCATTTTCCAATTAGCAGATTATTTTATCACCATCATCTGCCCATCTTATCATTCGTTTGCGTTAATTTAACGCGATTCTCATTTGTGCCTGTTTATTTTTAAAAAGTAAACACTATTCATTTTAAATCCATTCACCCCTTTTGTTTAAAAAAGTCCGTTTGTAATTTTTATAGAAAATGCCCTATAGGAAATAAATAAAATGAATGCAATTAATCATAAAACGATGATAATTAAACTATTGATAATGACTATCTGCCTTTGCAATGGCGCGTTGAACATTGCAGCGGCTAAAGAAACTGAAAGCGTGCGCTTGCCAAAACAAGAATGGTATTTCATAAGTCAAGATAATCAAGAAGAAAGCGAAAACTTACGCGAAGCCGTCATCGACTGGCAAAAAGCATGGACACAACGCGATGTTAAAGCATGTCGACGACTATTAACGGAACATGTTTTAATCGTATCGCAAAACCAAGCACAAATTTTGTCGGGGCGCGAAGCCGTTATGAAAGCTTTGCCAAAAGAATGGGAATATTACGAAACAGATGACCATGGCGCATCCGCGCTACAAAGCACTTTGCGGCGAGTCAATGTTGAAATGCAAGGTAATGCGGCACTTATCCATTATTATATGGATGTTACAGGCGGCAATCGTTGGTCATTTGAAGATACGGCAGCATTTACGCAAATTTTTGTGCGCAATGAAATAGAAAATACATGGCAATTAGCGTTTAGTGCTGATGTGTGGAATTTAGATTATGACACCGAAAGCGGAAAAGCAGGACAACCCGTATTTGCTTATGATTATGCTATGCCCGTGCAAGATTTAGCACGCGCCGTTAAATTTTATCAGCCATTACTTGGCGACCCTGAAGCTTTAACTAAAAATTTAGCGGTTTTTGAAGTCAAAGAATCAAGATTATATTTAGTCACCCGCGAAATAAGCGACGAGTTGACGCAGCTACGGGCAGGATTGCCCAATGGCTGGGCGATTTTAACCCCGCCCAATTTTGAACAAGCCCGCGAAAATGGCGAAAAACAAGGTGTTAAATTTATTGGAACTCCACAAGATTTTGGCGGTCTCAAAGTATTATATGGTTATGAACCATCAGGAAATTTAATTGCACTAGCCCGTTCTCCTACCGATACGACAATTGTTAAACGCCCAGAATTGCATATTGCAGAAACCTTGTCAGGTGATAAATTGCCCGCCGCCATTGCAACAGCGGATAATCACTTGTGGACAACATGGTTAAAAGGCGAAACCGACGATTTTTTACAACAATGTACATCTAATATTGTGTTACTAGATGCAACCCGCACCCGTACGCAAGGCTGGGCAAGTGGACAGAAAAATGTGCGTAAACGTTTATTAAATACCTTTGGTAATAATGACTTAGATAACGCAAAAACTGCATGGCAGACTCGACATCCTTTTGCAAAATTGAATTTGACAGAAGGGCATACGCGGCGTGTTGGGGCATGGGTGGTCATTGCTCGGCATAGTTCAGGGATTGGCGCGACACCATGGCAACGACGCTCAGAAGCATTGGATACCCGCATTTTTGAAACTGAATCCGCACAACTTACTATCGCATTAACTGTCAGTGCTGCCCCAGCTCGCGGGATAGCGTTAGAGTTTGATTATGCAGGAATTCCCGCCACAAAAGCAGGCTGGAAAGCGACCGACAAAGCTTTACAAGCTTTAACAGGCAACGCGGCGAATTATCATGATGAACAATGGAAAGGTTTTTGGGGAGAACGGGCAGTTTTAGGCATGTTTGAAACTGAGCTACAAACGGATAAAATGCCACGCAATCAAGAAGCTTCAACTTATTTAAGCTTATTAGTCAGCAAGTTAGAAACAGCTATGACACATCTTAAATCCACAGGTGCAAAATTTCCAATTATTCCAGCCATCAATGATAAAGCAGGTATCAGTAAATATGCGGGGTATAATCAAGTGTTATTCACGGATAGTGAAGGCAACGGCGTTGTATTAACTGAATATACAGGACGAAGTAAACGTCAAAAATAAGTTAACGCAAATTTAGTAAAAAAGCTTTAAAATAAGCAACTTGTGTATTGACAGATAATCCTTTGAAATTGTACTTACAGACCTGCTAGGTCTTCAAGACCTAGCAGGTCTTTTATTTCGACTATTGCTATAAAAATAAAAAATGTGCTTATCAAGTTATTAGTTGCTGAATATCATTAGTAGTTAATCCTGTTGCTTGTTCAATTGCAGGAATATCCAAACCCAAAGCAAGCAATTTTTTAGCAATTTCTATTTGTGCTTTTAATTGCCCTTTTTCAATTCCTTTCTCGATTCCTTGTGCTAAGCCTTTTTCTAATCCCTCTCGAATTGCCTGTTCGCGCATTTCGCGTTTGGATTTTTCTTCGTTGTATTCTTCAATCATCCAGTAGCGTTCTTCGGGGGAAATATCATCTTTTTCAATGCGAT
>JACCEE010941533.1_pt1 | contig 74074 bp, 61 predicted proteins | sample 7449931 | NCBI WGS metagenome assembly JACCEE01 (sample SAMN15323457, study PRJNA562643) | freshwater metagenome | isolation source: river surface water | place: USA:Blue River Watershed | collected 2017-08-19
AATAAATGATGGGCAAGCGATTTTCCATGGCGATTTCCTGCGCCCTCAAGTTCTTCTTTCCGGTGATCGGAAACCATGCACCGGCCTTCACCGTAGCATCATTGGCCACAATCACACACTGCTTACCACCAACATATCCAATACCGGTAACAACGCCACCACCCACACAACCTCCATACTCAGCATACATTTCATAACCCGCAAAAGCCCCAATTTCTATCCATTCAGAACCGGGATCACGCAGATAATCAATTCGCTCGCGACAAAGCATTTTTCCCTTCTCCTTTTGCTTGGCTGCGGCCTTTTCACCACCCCCTCCGTAAATCTTCTCCAACCTCGATTTTGCCAAATCCCATTCCTGCTTGTTCAAATCTTCATTCTTATTGAATTGGATGTCCTGCGTGCTCATACAAATTCAAAAATACGACCAATATAGGTTTAAATTCTAGGAATTATACCAATGTTAACTTTTTCTTTGTATCTTTGCGCCGCTTAATTCATCTAGAGTCAGTCTTTAATAACGTACTTTCATTGTGCGTTTGCGATAAAAACACTAGCTCAGAAGTGTTTCGCGTAAGACAGTAATCTAACAAACATACATGCAATCATTTGAATCATTGGGGTTAATCGCCCCCTTGGTGAAGTCTGTTTCAGAACAGGGCTACACCACCCCAACGCCAATCCAAGCATTGGCCATCCCAACCATTTTAAAAGGAAGCGATCTTTTTGCAACAGCCCCCACGGGTACTGGTAAAACTGCAGCATTCGCCATTCCTATCATTCAACAAATTATGGCCAACCCCCAACGCAAAACACATGCTTTGGTATTGGCACCTACCCGTGAATTGGCTCATCAGATTTCTGATAACTTCCGCAAATATGCCAGCGGAACCAACCTTCGCATCGCCCTAGTTTATGGTGGTGTTTCTCAAATGCGTCAAGTACAAGAAATCCGTCGCGGTTGCCAAGTAATTATCGCTACTCCCGGACGTTTGCTCGATTTGATCGAACAAGGTTTCATCGATTTATCAGGCATCCAAACCTTCGTATTGGATGAGTGTGATCGTATGCTCGATATGGGTTTTGTAGCCGATATCCGTGAAATTGGAAAATTGATGCTTGCCGAACGCAAACAAACTTTGTTGTTTTCTGCAACCGCACCCCGCGAAATCAAGCAATTGGCCGCGGAAATGTTGGTTGATCCAGAACACATCGATATCCTTCCAAACATCGAAGACAAACCAAAAATCACCCAGTGGTTGTTCTGTGTAGATCGTAACAACAAATACGCTTTGTTGCGCGATATGCTCGAAGATCCTGCCATTGAATCAATGCTCGTGTTTACCAAAACCAAACATGGTGCAGATAAATTGGTGATGAACTTGAAAGACGATGGCTATTCAGCCGTTGCGATTCATGGCGACAAATCTCAGCGTGAGCGTTCTAACAACTTGGATATGTTCAAGCGTGGACGTGCCAAATTGTTGATCGCAACCGACGTTGCCGCTCGTGGTGTAGACGTAAAAGAATTAAACTATGTATTGAATTTCGATATCGCCATGGATGCCGATACCCACACTCACCGCATTGGCCGTACAGGTCGCGCCGGTGCCGAAGGAATCGCCATTTCTTTCTGTGAGCGTTCTGAAGCCAATTTGTTAGAGCAAATTTTCAGGATTCATGGCAAAGAGTGCATGACCGAAATGGAACATGATTATCGCATTGAATTGCCACAACGCAGAAGCGGTGGTGGTAACGGTGGCGGATCTGGTTTCCACAGAGGTTACGGCAACAAGAGTCGCGGCGGAAGCGGCGGCGGCGGATACAAAGGTGGTAACAGCGGTGGTGGATTCCGTGGTGGAAACGGTGGTGGCGGTGGCTATCGCGGTGGAAACAGTGGCGGTGGAAGCAGCTACGGTGGCGGATCAAGCAACGGTGGTGGATACCGCGGTGGAAATGGTGGCGGCGGAAGCAGCTACGGTGGAGATCGCAGTGCACGCCCAGCTGGCGACAGCAGTTTCTCTGGTGCACCCCGTGAAAGAAGTGCCTCAAGCGAAAGACCATCAGGTGGTTACCGTGGTCCAAACGCCGGTGGTTCTGGCGGAAACGGCAATCGCAACAACACCCGTTGGGGTGGCGCTGGCCGCAGTGAAAAGAAGCCAAGCAATTACTAAAATTGCATTAAATCATAAACGTTTTGTTGGGATGGGGTTGATATTCAACCCCTAACAATAAAAAAAGGCGGTATCGCGCCGCTACAACCCATTGTCCTTGCTGCCTTCCGGCCCTGGGGAAGTGAATGGGGAGCTGGCCGTACCGCCGCTACAAATGTACGAATAAAATGTACCACTTAAAAGGGCTTCCGCTGCGCGGAAGCCCTTTATTTTTTGCCCTATATTTGCCCCAATGAAACTACGCTCCCAAAATTTGGTCAAACAATATGGCGCCAAACGCGTCGTGAACAACGTGAGTGTAGAAGTAAACCAAGGTGAAATCGTTGGACTCCTCGGCCCAAACGGCGCCGGAAAAACAACCTCCTTCTACATGTTTGTAGGACTTGTGCGCCCCGATGAAGGTCAAGTCTTCCTCGAAAATACAGAAATTAGCAGCTGGCCCATGTTCAAACGAGCACAGCATGGCATTGGCTACCTCCCGCAAGAAGCCTCCGTTTTCAGAGAACTCAGCGTAGAAGAAAACATCCAAGCCATCTTGGAAATGACCAAACTCTCCAAAAAAGAACAAGAAGAAAAGTTGGAGTCCCTCATTGCCGAATTTGGCCTCGGAAAAGTGCGGAAAAACCTCGGAAAAGTGCTTTCAGGTGGCGAACGTAGAAGAACCGAAATCGCCCGCGCCCTGGCAACCGACCCCAAATTCATCCTCCTAGATGAACCATTTGCCGGAGTTGACCCCATCGCCGTGGAAGACATTCAGCAGATCGTGGCCAAACTCAAACAAAAAAATATTGGCATTCTCATCACCGACCACAACGTACAAGAAACGTTGAGTATCACCGATAGGGCCTACCTCCTTTTCGAAGGCAAACTCCTCAAACATGGCACCGCCCAAGAACTGGCCAGCGACGAAATGGTGAGAAAGGTATATCTGGGACAGAATTTCGAACTCCGTAGATCCAAATCGGCCACAGATCCAATATCATAATTCCATGAGATTCATCGTCTCCCCATCCACCGATGTGTACTATAATTTGGCAGCGGAAGCCCATTTTTTGCACCAAACTCCAGAAAATATCTGCATGCTGTGGCGAAGCGAAAACGCGGTGGTTTGCGGTAAACACCAAAACATTTGCGCCGAAATCAATTACGCCACTTGCAAACAACTACAAATAGCACCGGCCCGGCGCGTAAGCGGTGGGGGAACTGTTTACCACGACCTCGGCAACATCAATTTTTCCTTCATTCAAGACCTAGGAACCACCCTCGATAAAGCCGTAAACTACAAACGCTTCCTGGAGCCCATCCGAGAAGCACTGCTCGCCATGGGCATCACAACGTCCTATTCTGAACGAGACGATCTCCTATACCAAGGCACAAAGTTTTCTGGTAATGCCCAGCACATCTTTCAACAAAAAAAACGCGTACTCCACCATGGCACCCTTCTCATCGATGCCAATATTCATCACCTCGGCGAAGCCCTTCATACCATGGGCACTTACCAAGACAAAGCCGTTAAAAGCAACAAAACATCCGTGACAAATCTCGGGGACCACTTTCCTGAACTCAAAAATATTGAAAGCACCATCTCCACGCTACAATCACTGCTCATACCCATTCTAAACGCCACGCAATCCAACATATCACCCAGCGAAGACTCAGAAATAACAGCACTTCGAGCAGAGAAATTCACCCAATCAGAATGGATCTTGGGATACTCCCCCAGCTATTCGCACCAAAGAAACGTTTCAGATTCAGTGAATCAATACACCCTCACATCCACCATCACCAAAGGCATCATCACACAATTTCAATTGCAACTGCCCAATGACACTTTGGCCTTTCAACAGGAATGTCTAAAAACCATTAACCTACCCATTGGCCCGGATACCTTCGCCTACGCATTTCAAAATACACCCTTTCAACACGAAGCGTTTTTCAATCAGTTTTTCTGAGTAACACCACTCCACAAAAATGAACAAATCACAACGCGTGCAATTCATCCTCAATACACTGGAAGAATTATACCCCGAAACACCCATTCCTCTCAATCACACGGATCCATACACCCTCCTCGTTTCTGTGCTGCTCAGCGCGCAATGTACCGATGAACGCGTAAATCAAATCACACCCCACCTCTTCGCAAAAGCCAATAACCCCGCCGACATGCTCAAACTGTCTGTGGAGGAAATTCAAGATATCATCAGACCCTGTGGCCTATCGCCCATGAAAAGCAAAGGCATCTATGGACTATCCAAAATGATCATGGAATTGCATAACGGCGAAGTGCCCCAGTCTTTCGAAGCCCTGGAGGCGATGCCTTCGGTTGGACATAAAACAGCATCTGTAGTTATGTCACAGGCCTTTGGAGTGCCCGCATTCCCCGTAGACACCCATATTCATAGATTGGCCTACCGGTGGCGTTTGAGTGCCGCAAACAGCGTTGAACAGACCGAAAAAGACCTCAAAAGACTCATCCCCATAGAGAAGTGGAACAAAGCACACCTGCAAATCATCTTTTTAGGTCGTGAATACTGTCAAGCCAGAGGCCACAACATCGAAAAATGCCCCGTTTGCTCGGTAATCGGTTGTAGAGAAAAAAAATAATTGACCTTACTTACAAATCGCTTCAATGATTTGATCTGCAGAAACACCCTCGGCCTCGGCCCGGAAATTTCTCACAATCCTGTGTCGCAATACCCACTTGGATACCGCAACCACATCCTCCCGGTCTACCGTATACTTGCCATGCATCAAAGCATGACATTTGGCAGCCAAAATCAAATTCTGACCTGCACGTGGACCAGCACCATAACTCAAATACTGCGTAGCCATGGTATGCGCTGATTCTGTATTTGGACGCGTTTGTTGAACCATCTTCACCACTTGCTCAAACACATTGTCTGTTACAGGTACCTCTCTCACCAAAGATTGGTAATTTCTGATTTGTTCCGCATTCAAAACCGCCCCAGCCCTTTGAGTACCTGATCCCGTGGTCTGTTTCAAGATATTTACCTCATCGGCAAAAAGGGGATAATCCAATATCACCTGAAACATAAATCGATCCAATTGAGCCTCCGGCAAAGGATATGTTCCCTCCTGCTCAATGGGGTTTTGAGTGGCCAATACAAAAAATGGCGAACCCAAATCATATCGTGTTCCTGCCGCCGTTACCTGCCTCTCCTGCATCGCCTCCAACAAAGCAGCCTGCGTTTTAGGGGGTGTTCTGTTGATTTCATCGGCCAAAATAATGTTCGAAAAAATCGGCCCCTTCACAAAATGAAACTTCCTAGAATCATCCAAAATCTCACTACCTATGATATCTGATGGCATCAAATCAGGTGTAAACTGAATGCGATTGAACGACAACTCCATCGTTTCAGACAAAGTCTTAACCAACAGCGTTTTAGCCAAACCCGGCACACCCACCATCAATACGTGACCATGACAAAAAACGGCGTTGATCAACGCTTCAACCACTTCTTCCTGACCCACAACCACCTTGCCTATCTCCAATTTCAACTGGGCGATGTGCTGACCAAATGCCTTCGCTTGCTCTATGCTATTGCTCATGTCTTACTCCTTAATCGTGTTCCCAAGCGTCCATCTCCGCACACTCCAAGTCCCTCGCCTTAATTCGAATATATGTTTTGATTCGATGTTTCGTTACCCAATCATCCATGGCCTTCTGCTTCTTCTTGGCCTCTGCTTCCATCTGAATTCTGCTATAATCCTGAACCAAATTCGCTTGGTGCGGCGCGATAAAAGATTGTAAATAAACGATGCGATAAACAGACCTACCATCTGGCGTAGTAACCAACTCAGGGGCACTATACTCACCTGGTTTCAACTTGTCAACCACACGCTTCACATCACCCGGCAAAGATTCAAAGGTGGTCTTCTGCATACCTGTCATTTGGTCAATGATAAATCCACAGTTCCCTTTTATATCACGGTTGTATTTATCGTCTGTGGCGTATTTCTTCACCGCATCACACCACTTAATATCTCCCATTACCAAACGCTGATACACTGAATCTACACGCATACTGGCAAACTTATAATCCTCAGATGTATTCTCCGCCCTAATCAAAATGTGCGAAGCAATTACCCGCTCTCCCCTGCGCTTTGTCAACTTCATCACGTGGAAACCAAAATCGCTCTCGAACACTGGACTCACACTATCAGGTTTCAGTTTGAAGGCCATCCGCTCGAAAGCAGGCACCATTTCACCCCTACCAAATTCGGGCAACATTCCACCTTGCGATTTCGAACCCGGATCCATGCTGTACGCCCTAGCCAACTTCTCAAAATTCTCTCCGCGTAAAATCCTGGCTCTAATATCCTCCAGCTGTGCCTTCGCGAACTCTTTGGCCTCAGAAGTGACAATTGGCTCAATCATCAATTGACCCACCTCTACCTCTGTTGAGATAATTGGTAAACTATCTTGTAAAATGGATTCGTAAAACTGCTTAACCTCCTGAGGAGATATCCGTATGTTCTTTGTAATCTCACCGTACATCTGCTTCGCCAACAATTGCTCCTGCATCTTCGGACGGATATCATCCTTGAATTCATTAACCGTTTTGCCGAGATATTTTTCCAACTCCGCCATACTACCCGCCTGCTTCTGATAATACCTCAATCGATTGTCGATCTCACTCTCCAACTGATCCACCGGAACAGTTAAACTATCCAACTCAGCCTGATTCAACAACAATTTCTGAATGATCATGTCTTTCAACAAATTGCAATGAATCATCTGCGAATCCTTCAACGAAGACCCCTTGGTCATTTGCATTTTCTCGGTCTCAAAATCACTTTGTAATATGATTTTACTTCCTACCACAGCCACCACACCATCCACATATTGCGGAGGTAAAAATGGACCGCTGGGCTTTAACTGTGCCATCAACGTTCCAAACGATGTCAACAAAACCATCAATAAACAACCGCGCATCGCTTGACTTTTCACAGCGTTTATTTTTGATTGACCAATTTCACTTCAATCGATTTCATCACCGACTCATTCACAGTCACAGAATAACGATTGCGCAATGATTCTATCCACTCCTTTTCCAATTGCTCTTGATATTTCGATGCCACCGGTCCTCGCGTTTCATCCAACATCTTAGGCCCAGCAGGCAAATAAGCGTTTACTTTCACTACAATGAAATCATCGCCCACCTGACCCACTTGATAAATTCCTGGTTTGTTGTATTTGGGTTTTGCATTGGATAAATCCGCAAACAACATTTTCAAAATGGGTGAAGGAGCAAACAAAAACGTATCGCCCATTTCAAATTTTCCGCCACGGTAACTGAAGTCTAAAATGTTCTTTTTTGTATGTTCTCTGCGCAAACTATCGGTTGAAATGCCCTTTTTAACTTGTTTGGCTACCGTTTTCATCATCTTGGCATCGTTACAGAAATAAACCCCTACATCAAATCGATTGCCCCAATTGTATTCGCTTTGGTGTTGAGCAAAAAAGGCAGCCAAACCCACAGAGTCATTGTTCGCCCTATCCCACACCAATTGTTGCATGCGATTGAACATCAAAATACCCTCTTTATACTCTTGGTAAATGTCTCTGAATTCAACAGACTTCTCTTCCAAATGGTCATTTTGATATTCTACACATGTTTTTTCAATCCATGCATTCATCAATTTCATCGCACCATCACGTTTGCTTCCAACAATGGGCTTGCTGTTGTATGTAAAATGGGTAAACAAATCAGAAACAGAATACGAATCATCCCCCAAATGGAAAACCTCCATCTTGCGCAAATTGAACTCCGTATTCACTGTCTTTTTACCATCTTTCTTGGTAACCTTATGAAACTCGGGCATCGCCGCTTCGTCGAACTTTCCCTTCATAAAATTGCTGTCCAAATATTGAACCACAGCATCCACGGCAATGGGATTCAACACAAAGCCGTTTTCCTTTTTGATCTTCACAACCAAAGAATCAACAGAAATTTGAGAACGCTGATTTTTCTGCACATCCATTTTCAAAACAGAACGCATTTCCTTGTCATCAAAAGAACGCAAAGGCCTCAAATTAACCCTTTGCAGCAAATGCCAACCATAATTGGTTCTAAATGGCACCGTTATGTCGCCGTCTTTCTTTAAAGCAAAAGCTTGATCTGCCCAATATTGACGGTCAACATCACCCACAAACTGTGTAACGTTGATGTAATCCATCGCACCACCGTTGTAGCGGCTGTTGTAATCTTCGCTGTACGTTCTGGCCATGTTCTCAAACGTTTCTTTGCCACTGTTGATGTTCGATGCAATTTCATCAATCTTTTTGCGGGCCTCAGTATCTGAACTTTCGTCTTTGTTCATCACCCTCACCAAAATATGATTCACTTTGATATCTCCACGATTCAAACGCTTGTCGTTCACCATCAAAATGTGATATCCAAACTCTGTTTTGAACACCGGAGAAATACCTCCCACCGCCGTGTTATAGGCCTGATTTTCAAATTCATACACAACCTGCAAAGCAGTCATCCAACCCAAATCGCCACCCGCACTCTTGGTACCCACATCTTCAGATTCTGTTCTGGCCATATCGCCAAAGTTTTGTGCTGTTGGGTTTCTCATCAACATCCTGTGAATGTTCTCAATTTTTTCCAAAGCCTTCTTTTGGTCTGCATCCGAAGCATCCGGTGAACACAATATCAGAATGTGCGACACTTTTACCTCCGATTGCATCCGGTCATAAGCTTCTTTTACCAAAGCATCCGTTACCGAACGGTCGTACAAATAATTCCTTGCCAACTGATCGCGATACATCTGCAATTCTTGCACGTATGCCGACACAGTATCCAATCCAGCATCTTTCGCATCTTGAACCTTCAATTTGAATTTGATATATAGGTCCAAATAATTGCGAATGTCTTTGGCCGTTACCGCATCCTCTTTCAAATTGATGTTTTTGAGGTACTGACGTTCAAACTCATCTGCATATACCTTCTCTTGGTTGATGCTAAATGCAAATGGCTTGGGAACTTGAACAGACAAATTCGCATCACCCTCTGAATTTCGCTTTTCGTTTTGGCCAGTTACAGCACCCATGGTAACGCAAACCCCAAAAAACAATCCAACTATTTTTTTCATAAATCGTAAATATATCAATGCTATAATCTTCAAAAATACAAACTACCCTTCAAAATTTTCAAACATCCGCAGACACTGTTTTCCAAAGCACATCCACCAATTCACCAACACCCTGCTCCGTAACCGAGCTAAAAAACAGAACGTCTACACCCTTCATCAAACTCCGGATTTCATTTTTCAATTCCTCATCCAACATATCGGCCTTACTCACCGCTATAATTCGCTCTTTTACAAGAAGTTCCGGATTGAATTTCTCCAACTCACTCAACAAGGTGAGATATTCCTGTTTGTGGTCAGGACTGTCTGCAGGTATCAAAAACAACAAAGCGGCATTTCGTTCAATGTGCCTCAAAAACCGATGACCCAATCCACGTCCTTCACTCGCTCCCTCAATGATTCCAGGAATGTCGGCAACGATAAAACTGCGATAATCCCTGTAATTCACCACACCCAAATTGGGTACCAATGTGGTAAATGCGTAATCCGCAATTTCAGGTTTCGCCGCCGAAATCACACTCAACAACGTGCTTTTTCCCGCATTCGGAAAGCCCACCAATCCAACATCAGCTAAAACCTTCAACTCCAACACAATCCATTGCTCAATACCAGGTTCGCCCGGTTGAGCATATTGTGGCGCCTGGTTTACACTGTTGGCAAAATGCCAGTTGCCCAAACCACCCCTACCGCCAGGTACCAATACCTTTTTCTCACCTTCCTCTGTAATCTCAAACAATACCTCCCCAGTTTCAGCGTCTTTGGCCACAGTACCCAATGGCACCTCCAATATCACCGATTCGCCATAAGCACCAGAACTGCGATTTTCACTGCCAGCAACACCATCAGTGGCCATCACATGCTTCCGATACTTCAAGTGAATCAACGTCCACAACTGCGGATTTCCCCGCAAAATGATATCTCCACCCTTTCCACCATCTCCACCATCTGGACCCCCACGAGGGTTCATTTTTGTACGATTATAATGCCTGCTGCCAGGTCCGCCACTACCACTTCGGCAGCAAATCTTCACGTAATCAATAAAATTGCTATCGGCCATGAACCGCAAAGGTCGTTAAAAAACCCCCATCTATTGTATTTTCGCACCCGCAACCTTTATGTCAGCACAATATTCCTTCTCAGACATCGAAAAAAAATGGCAAGCCGCTTGGGAAAAAGCCAATTTATACTCCGTTTCCATCGACGCCAATAAGCCCAAATATTATGTGCTCGACATGTTTCCCTATCCTTCAGGCAGTGGTTTGCATGTTGGACATCCCCTGGGATACATCGCCAGCGATATCGTTTCTCGTTACAAGCGCCTCAAAGGATTCAATGTGCTTCACCCCATGGGCTACGATGCATTTGGATTACCCGCTGAACAATATGCCATACAAACTGGCCAACACCCCGCCATCACAACCGAACAAAACATCAAACGATTCCGTGAACAACTCAACATCATGGGATTTTCGTACGATTGGAATCGCCAAGTAAAAACCTGTGACCCCAATTATTACAAGTTTACCCAATGGATATTTACCCTGTTTTTTGAACACTACTACAACAAAACCACTCAAAAGGCAGAACACATCAACACCCTCATTCAAGAATTTGCAAGTGTTGGATCCCAAAACCTATCGGCACACGGCGGAAAAATAGAGTCCTTTAGTGCCGAACAATGGGAAGGTTTCTCGCCCCTACAAAAACACCAAATCCTCAACCAATTCCGATTGGCCTTCGTAGACGAAACCACCGTGAACTGGTGCGAAGCGATGGGCACTGTGCTTGCCAATGAAGAAGTGATCAATGGCCTCAGCGAACGCGGTGGCTACCCTGTGATTCGCAAAAAGATGAAGCAGTGGAGCTTGCGGATTACTGCCTATGCAGACAGACTCATAGAAGGACTAGAACGCATTCAATGGAGCGATGCCATCAAAGAAATTCAAAAAAACTGGATCGGCAGAAGTCAAGGCGCTGAAATCGATTTTGTGGTGCGCGGCACACTAAAAACATTGAAAGTTTTCACAACCAGACCCGATACAATCTTCGGTGCAACCTTCATGGTGGTGGCCCCAGAACTGGAAATCTTGCGAGAATTTTGCAGCGATGCGCAATGGCCTTTCGTACAAGAATACGCCAATAAAGCAAAAAATCGCAGTGAAATTGATCGCATGGCAGACACCACAAAAACAGGTGTTTTTACAGGACTCGAAGCCATCAACCCCTTCACCGGAGAACCCATTCCTATTTGGGTGAGCGACTACGTTTTAGCCAATTATGGCACCGGTGTAATCATGGCCGTTCCCGCACACGACGATAGAGACTTTGCGTTTGCTACTACTTTCAACCTACCCATCATTCCTGTCATCAAGCCCGCAAATGGCGAGCTGGAATTGCCCCTCAAAGAATCATTCAGCGCAAAAGAGGGCATCTGCTTCAACTCCGGATTCCTCGACGGTTTGTCTGTAAAAGAAGCAATACAAGCCGCCATTGCCAAAATAGAAAAAGCCGGCTGGGGACAGCCCAAAGTAAACTACAAACTCCGCGAAGCAGGTTTTGGCCGCCAACGATACTGGGGCGAGCCATTCCCCATCACTTTCAACAACGATGGCATTCCACAACTCGAATCAAAGCTGCCAGTAGAATTGCCTCAAGTAGAAAGCTACAAACCCTCTGGGAACGGAGAAAGCCCGCTTTCGGCAGTAACCGAATGGGTAAATACACCCCAAGGCAAACGAGAAACAGACACCATGCCAGGCTGGGCAGGGAGCAGTTGGTATTTCCTTCGCTACACAGACCCCAACAACAACACAGATTTCGCATCGCCCGAAGCCCTAAACTATTGGAAACAAGTAGACCTATACGTGGGTGGATCTGAGCATGCCACGGGACACCTCTTATACAGTCGCTTCTGGACCAAATTCCTTTTCGATTTGGGGTATATTCCGTTCGATGAACCCTTCCAAAGATTGGTCAACCAAGGCATGATCATGGGCGAAGACGGTCAAAAAATGAGCAAACGTTGGGGCAATGTTGTAAACCCCGATGATGTTTGCGCACAATACGGTGCCGATACCCTCAGAATGTACGAAATGTTCTTAGGTCCACTCACCGATTCAAAACCTTGGAATACCAATGGCATTGAAGGTGTAAGTAGATTTTTCGGAAAGTTTTGGCGCTTGTTCTACGAAGGTGAAACCTGGGCAGTGAATCAGGAAAAAGCCTCGCCCGATGAACTGAAAATCCTTCATAAAACCATCAAAAAAATCACCGAAGACATTGAAAGCATGAGCTTCAATACCTCTGTTTCTGCTTTCATGGTGGCCACAAATGAATTGGGTACACTGAAGTGCCGCAAACGAGAAATCCTCGAACCCATTTTGATTCTTCTTGCGCCCTTTGCACCCCACATCTCCGAAGAATTGTGGCACCAATTGGGCAACAACGAAAGCATCCATATTGCCAACTGGCCCACGCATGACCCTTCGTTGTTGATAGAAAACTCCTTCAATTACCCCATCAGCATCAACGGCAAAACAAGGGCTCAGATCGAATTCAACCTAACAGCCACCGAAGAAGAAATCAAACAAACGGTGCTCAATCATGAATTGGTCATCAAATGGATGGAAGACAAGCCCCTCAAGAAATTCATTCTTGTGAAAGGCAGAATCGTAAACGTTGTGGTTTAAACCTGCGAGGGTGATGTTGCTTTAACCACCGCCAACTGACCCTCAAACTCGATCACAGCGCCGGGGTACAACTTATTTCGTTTGCGAAATTCTTGTACTCCGTCTACCACTACCATGCCCTCAGTGATTACATCATTGGCCATCGCACCACTCTCTACCCAGCCCAATAATTTTAGGGCCTGATTGAGTTGAATAAAAGGTGTGTGAATGGATATTTCCTCCATTAGATTGAGAAACTCTCACCACATCCGCAAGTGCGCGATGCATTGGGATTGATGAAATTGAATCCCTTGCCATTCAGGCCATCAGAAAAATCCAATTCTGTGCCACACAAGTATAAAAAACTCTTCATGTCGCACACAATCTTCAATCTTTCATCCCCAAATTGCATATCGCCAGGTTTATCCTCATTGTCGAAATCCAACTCATAAGTTAAACCCGAACAACCGCCACCCTTTACACCCACACGCAGAAAATATTCCGCAGCAGAAATGTTCGATTCACGCATCAAATCATAGGCCTTGTCCAAAGCCTTGTCCGTAATGGTGATTTCATTGCCCTGGGCGATCATGATCCCGATGAATTAGAAATGGGTTTTTTCGCTCTCAATGGGCTCTAAACCATTCTTCGCGCGATAATCGTTGATAGCAGAACGAATGGCATCCTCAGCCAAAACAGAACAGTGAATTTTCACCGGTGGCAATGCCAATTCTTCAACGATTTCCATGTTATCGATACTCAATGCTTCATCAATCGACTTTCCCTTTAACCACTCAGTAGCCAAAGAAGAAGAAGCGATGGCAGAACCACAGCCGAAAGTCTTGAATTTTGCATCCTCAATGATACCCGTTTCGTGGTTCACTTCGATTTGCAATCGCATTACGTCTCCACACTCAGGTGCGCCCACCAAACCAGTGCCTACATTGGTTTTTGATTTATCCAAAGTGCCAATGTTTCTTGGGTTGGTATAATGATCTACTACTTTATCTGAATATGCCATGATTTTTTTCTTTTACAAATTTACAATTTAGAACGATTCTGAACAAGAACTATTAATGCTCACTCCACTCAATCGATTTAAGGTCAATGCCCTCTTTGAACATCTCCCACAAAGGACTCATATCGCGCAGTTTGTTCACCGCTTCAGACACCAACTTAATGGTGTAATCAATCTCCTCATCCGTGGTGAACCTACCCAATCCAAAACGCAACGAACTGTGCGCCAACTCATCGTCCAATCCCAAACTCTTCAATACATAGCTCGGCTCCAATGAGGCAGACGTACAAGCAGAACCGCTCGATACAGCCACGTCTTTAATTCCCATCATCAAACCTTCTCCCTCAACATATTTAAAGCTGATGTTGGAGGTATGTGGCAAACGATGTTCCTTGTTCCCATTCAAATAGCTTTCTTCCAATTTCAACAATTCGGTTTCCAAACGATCACGCATCACCATCAATCGCGCCGATTCCTCAGCCATTTCCAACCTAGCAATCTCACAGGCCTTACCAAATCCAACAATACCAGGAACGTTCAAAGTACCACTGCGCATTCCGCGCTCGTGACCACCACCATCCATCTGTGCTGTTACCTTTACCCTTGGATTCTTCCTGCGAACATACAATGCACCTACGCCTTTCGGACCGTACATCTTGTGTGCTGTAAAACTCATCAAATCAATGTGATCCGCCAATACGTCTACCGGAATCTTGCCCACCGCTTGGGTTGCATCTGTGTGAAACAATACGCCCCTCTCTTTACACAATGCGCCAATTTCACGAATGGGCTGTAAAACACCCAACTCGTTGTTGCCATACATCACCGTTACCAAAATGGTATTGGGTTTGATCGCTGCCGCAATTGCATCAACCGCAATCAATCCATCTTCCGCAACAGACAAATAGGTTACCTCAGCACCCATCTTCTCCAAATGTTTGCAAGTATCTAAAACCGCTTTGTGCTCAGTGGATAAGGTAATGATGTGATTTCCCTTGCTTGCATACATCTCAAAAACACCCTTGATCGCCAAGTTGTTACTTTCCGTAGCACCACTGGTGAAAATGATCTCTTTTTCACTGCTTCCGATCAATGCGGCAATCTGCTCACGGGCATAGTCTACCGCTTCCTCAGATTTCCATCCAAAGGGGTGACTTTTACTCGCAGCGTTTCCATAAGCTTCCAAAAAATAAGGGGTCATGGCCTCAAAAACACGGGGATCAACCTGTGTAGTGGCATTGTTGTCGAGGTATATGGGCAATTTTAACATGGCTTTGTTCTTTATTTAGAGTGTTTCTAAACTGCAAAATTAACGCATCTGCGCTCAGATTGTTTCGGTATTTCTAGTTTCTGCGAAAAGAATGTTCTTTGTAGTGAATTTTTCCATGAAAAAACTTGAACACATCGGCATCGCCGTAGCCAATCTCGAAGCCTCTGAGGCCCTGTTTACGCAATTGTTGGGCATCGAACCATACAAAAGAGAAACCGTTGAAAGCGAAAATGTGATCACCTCATTTTTTCAAATCGGCGACGTAAAAATTGAACTTCTCGCCGCAAGCAACCCAGATAGCACCATCGCCAAATTCATTGAAAAAAAGGGCGAAGGGCTGCATCATCTCGCCTTTGAAGTGGAAAACATCGAAGAAGAAATAGAGAAAAAAACCAACCAGGGCTTTGAACTCATTCACACGAAGCCCAAAGACGGTGCCGATGGAAAAATCATCGCCTTCCTACACCCAAAATCCACCAACGGCGTACTCACAGAAATGTGTCAGACCGTGATCAAATAAATCCCCATCCCAAAAAATAACAGCGCCAAAAAAAGATCAATCTGCTTGATCCTTTGCTCCGTTAAATAATTTTTGATTTTCCCAGAACCCCAAGACACCCCAATTTCAGTAACAAAAACCGTGGCCAGCGCCGCAAAACCAAATATCCACTTGCCTGAATAATCAAAATCGGCCGCCGGTGGTAGACTGTATAAACTCAACCACCAAGCAATATTCACTGGATTCACTATATTTATTGCGAAGGACTTCAAACCCAACTGCCAATCTTTCATTAACAACAAGCGATCGTCGATCCCTTGCTTCTTTGCCTTCTGATGATGCATCAAATGTTGAATGCCCAACCCAAAAAACACCACACCACCAACCGCCGCAATCGTGCCCCTGTACTCGGTCAAATAATCCGTAATCGCCTCCGAAAAATGCAAGGCAATGGTCACGTAGATCAAATCGCCCAAAATAACACCCATCGATAATGGTAAACCCTTCCGCCACCCCCCAACCAAACCCGCTTGAATCAATAAAAAAAATATCGCACCCAAAGAAATGCTCATTATGAAGCCCGTTCCAATGCCAAATATGATGGGTGCCAACATGCTTTTTTTTGTTTTTTGGGTTAATTGTCGGTGGTTTCAAAGGAATCCGTATTCCTATTGTCGCAAAACGCTTGCAATTTAATCACAGCCCTCAGATTTTTTCTCAATAAAATTAAGCCCTGCCAAAGCATACCAAAAAGTATGTGTAAAAGTTGGGGAAGATGCACACCCCCATTCACATTGAGCACCATGATTACCAATGTAAATTTGAATCAATGAGTTTCTTTTCATCAGACTGGGACGACGAGGAAGAAGAAGATGTTTTCCAAGGCGATGTTGACGCACTTGTGCGCGATTTCGAAAGCAAACAACAGAGAACTTTCTCCGCGCGTGAATGGCTTGAGCTATATCGATACTACGCAAGCCAATTTCCTGCCAAAACAGGGCAATATCGCGCAGATACCTACATCAAAGTGATTTTGGAATCGGCCATCCAACAATTCCCTTACATGCCCATTTTCTCTCTGCACATGGCTGAATGGCTCATCAGAGATCAAAAATTGGCAAAAGCCAGAACCATTGTAAACCAAGCGTTACAATACACCCCCTTCGAACCAGCCTTGGGATTCATGCAATCCCTGGTATTTAGTTTGCAAGGACACAAAAAGAAGGCATTGGAGGAGCTACAATCTGTGCTAGAAAATATGGGCGAAGAAGAAGCCATGCTCGAGGATTTTCTAGAAATATCCCTCTATCACGGACAATTTGATTTGGCGATGCCGGTGCTCGAAAAAGCCCTCGATACCGGTGCCGAAGTAAGCGTCATTCTCGAGAAATACATCGAAAAAGCAGAAGAAGGTGGATTGATCGATGCCCTCTTGCCAATGATTCAGCGCATCATCGACCAAGACCCCTACTCAGCAGAAGCTTGGTACGTATTGGGTTCCGGTTACATGGCACAAGGCGATCACGAACAAGCACTGAAAGCACTCGATTTTGCCGTCACCATCAATGAAAATTTTGCCGACGCTTGGGTAACATTCCTAGAATGCACCTATGAACTGGGACACTATCAAGATTTCATCAATACCTACAGGGATTTGAGTACCCGATTCCCGAAAAAAACCTTTGCAGAAATTGAAGGCCTTCTCGCTTGGAGTCACTACGAACAAGGCGATGTAAAAACCTGCAGATCCATCTACAAAGAAATCTTAAAAAATCAACCGCAAGATGCTGAATGCTGGTATTCCATGGGCCTTACTTGGCACTACGAAGAGAATTACTCAGCCGCAATTCCCTACCTCGAAAGAGCCTATGATTTAGACCATTTCGAATCGGATTATGGCATGGTGCTGGCCAGCGCGTATTTTGGTGCCCACATGCAAGAAAAATGGGAAGCACTATACGAATCTTTGACCATCGAACATGCAACCAATCCCGAAGTTTGGCTTGATTACAGCACATCGCTCTATGAGATTGGTGAATCAGATAAGGCCCTCGATGTCATTGAAACCGGTTTGCTTAACAACCCCCAACACAGCGGACTTTTATATCGTTTGGCCGCGCTTTGCTACCTTTCCGGACAAGCATCAGCAGCCATTTTCGTCCTTGAAAAAGCCCTTGAAATGAACGCCAACGAGCACATTCAATTATTTACCTTTGCGCCTGAGCTCAAAAAAGCCACGGCAATACTTGCCTGCATCGCCAAATACACCCAACCCAGAACCGGATTATGAACCAAGACCTATTCAATCTTCAGCAGTTGCCCAGCCGCAGCACAAAACCTCGCAACAATGGCCTAACCATGGTCATGGATAAAGGATTGAGTCTTCGTGAAGTAGAAAACTTTCTCGAAAATGGTGAACCCTACACAGATCTCATCAAATTGGGATTCGGAACATCCTATTTCACCACCAAACTCCAAGAAAAAATTAAATTATATCAAAGTGTAAATATTCCCGTTTACCTCGGCGGTACACTGTTCGAAGCCTATATCGCAAGAAACCAGTTCGATGATTATTTGAGATTGCTCGAAAAACTCAACCTTACACACGTTGAAGTGAGCGATGGCAGCCTAGAAATGAACCACGATGCCAAATGCGAGTACATCCAAACCCTTGCGAAAAACTACACCGTTCTAAGTGAAGTAGGTAGCAAAGACGCCGAAAAAATCATTCCCCCCTATGAGTGGATTGAACAAATGGAAACCGAACTCAGTGCCGGCGCCTGGAAAGTCATTGGTGAGGCACGTGAATCTGGAACCGTAGGAATCTTTAGGGGTACAGGTGAGGTAAGATCAGGCTTGGTGGCCGAAATCATCCGCAAAATCCCTCAAGAAAGTGTGATCTGGGAAGCACCCAAAAAAGAACAACAAGTGTGGTTCATCCAACTTTATGGAAGCGATGTGAACCTCGGAAACATTGCCCCCAATGAAATCATTCCGCTTGAAACCTTGCGTTTGGGATTGCGTGGCGATAGTTTCCACTTTTTCCTCAATCCATAAGGCTGCAAAATACCTTACACCGAATTGCGGTAATTCACCGCGTTTCGCTCACTTCCTTTGATTTCAAAACCAAAGGAAATCCATCATTTACTTGAAACGATCTACAAAACCGCTGAGGTTTTCATAGGTTTGGTAGCCCAAAACCCTGCCAACGACCTGACCATTTTTGAAGAAAATGACCGTGGGATATCCCTCCAAACGATAACGATCTGCAATACCCGCTTGCGCTTCAGCATCTACCTTCAATACCACAACATCACTCGCACGGTTTTCACGAATCTGCTGAACAAATGGAGCCATTTTCTTGCAAGGTCCGCACCAAGTAGTGTAAAAATCTACCATAACCAACTTATTCCCCCCAATTGTAGCATCAAAAGACTTTTCAGTGATGGGCTCATCGTGTGACGATGCGGGTTTGTTCTGACAAGAAACAGTGGTAATCAAGGCAAAAGCCAATGTCAATAAGCTGAAACGAAAAGTGAAACGCATTTTTTCTTTGTTTTAATGATTTACACAAAGGTACTTATTCAATTTCCATATTTTTGTTGAATGGCTAGCCCAAATCCAGATTTGTCGATCGTTATTCCCATCTTCAATGAAGAAATGAATTTGGTGCCGCTCAATGAGCGAATTCAAAATGCCCTTCTACCCCTCGGCCTAACTCACGAAATCATCTACGTGAACGATGGCTCCAAGGATGCAAGCCTCGGCATCATCAGAGGCCTATCTGAAAGCAACCCTTCTATCAAATACATAGATTTTTCGAGGAACTTCGGCCATCAAATCGCAATAACCGCTGGTTTGGAGCATGCCCGTGGATCCCGGATAATCATCATGGATGGCGACGGCCAAGATCCGCCAGAACTCATCCCCCAATTGTATGCAAAATCATTGGAAGGATTTGAAGTGGTCTATGCCAAACGAAAAAAGCGAAAAGGCGAATCTTGGCTGAAAAAAATCACCGCCAAATTGTTTTACCGATTTCTGGCAAACATCACAAACATCGAAATCCCCCTCGATACCGGTGATTTTAGATTGATTCATCAAAAAGTTCAACGCGTATTGAAAAATATGCCCGAACAACACAAATACCTGCGCGGACAAATTGCGTGGATTGGTTTCAATGCAACATCAGTAGAATACGATCGAGAAGAAAGAATGGGTGGAAATACAAAATTCACCTATTCAAAAATGATGCGATTTGCCACCGACGGCATCTCTAGCTTTAGCAATTGGCCACTGAAAGTTGCCACAATGCTTGGATTTGCAGTCTCCGCCATCGCTTTTCTCCTCATCGTCTACAGCCTGTATCAAAAGTTTTTTGGTTATACAGAAGTAGGATGGACCTCACTACACATTTCCGTGCTCTTCCTCGGGGGTGTACAGCTTCTGGGCATCGGAATCTTGGGTGAATACCTCGGTAGAGTGAGCGAAAATGTAAAAAACAGACCCACCTACATCGTAAAAGATTCAAACCTAGACCAATTAAACACCAACTAACGTGCAACAACGCCACCCCGATCGCGCTTTTTGGATTTTTTGGATCCTCATTCAACTTGGACTGGGTTGGCTCGATTTTATCAATATGCCCGTTTTTGGGATGCACCAAGGAGCTCAAGCCGATCGCGCCTGCGTAGCCTGGAACTTTTGGCACGAGTCCATGAACTTTTTACAGCCCAGAGTCATGGAAAACCGCGCCGCCGAAGGCATCGCCGGCATGGAATTCCCCATCATTCCCTACCTCACCGCCATCATCTACCACATCGTTGGATTCAAACCCATCGTATACAGAATCCTCGTAGGCAGCACCGTCACCTATGGCATGTGGGCCGCATGGAGAATCCTCTCCCTTCACATACCCCGAAATAGCAGCAAACTGGCCCTGCTTGGCATTTATTACCTATCTCCCACTTTTGTATTTTACACCTGGAACTTTCTCGCCGATCCCGTATCCCTTTCACTCTCCATGATTGCCATGTACCACTGGATCCAATGGCAATTTCACCTCAACGCCAAAACCAATTGGTGGCTATATATACTTTTTATCACCCTTTCTGGCCTGATCAAAGTATCTTTCCTGATTGTACACTTCGCCATCGCCATCGTGCTACTGATGCAAACGCGAAAAAACAACGCCAATGTCATCAAAACTTCCGACAATTCTTATCAAATTCTCGACGATAACGACGCCCTAAATCTACCAAAGCCCCATTGGATCACTTTGCTCATTCCGTTCATTCCCATCACATTGTGGTACCGATACGCGAATTACCTCACCAATGCCACCTACAACACCCACTTCCTCCAAAAAATTAACCCAAGCAAAAGCCTGTCCGAATTCATCCAAGTCACCGAATACAGCCTAAATACTTGGAAAGATTCACTGTATGTAACATGGTGTATCGCAGGAATACTCATTGTTTGGCTTTATACCATCATAAAAAATCGTACCTCACTTACCCTAATCGAACAATTAAGCCTTTGGCTGTTTCTTGGATTCTCTGGTTTATTCGTTCTTTTTCATTTACAATTTCGCTATCACGACTACTATTTCCTTACCGCTTGGCCCTTTATTTTCTTTGCGATACTTTCTCTCCAACAACGTTATCTAAACGGAAAAATACTGTTACAAGGCACCCCAGCCATCGCCACAATGCTTGGGCTTTGGATTATCCCATTCGTCAGTTTCGGTCATGCCAGCAGAATGCTGCACCACCGATTTACACCCAACGATTATTACTGCCAAAATGTGATTACTGATATTCGCGATTTGGAAAATCTCGGCCAATGGCTGCAAAACAACAACCCACAAGATTTAGAAGTTTTTGTGGCCTTCGACCCGTCTCCAAATACCGCCCTTTACGCCCTGCAAACCAAAGGGGTGCGATTGGCACCTGATTACATGACGGACCTCGCCAAAGGCATTTTTACACAAAAATCGCAGGCCATTCCATTAGACTATCCCTGGAAATCAAAAGGACGTAAACTAGGTTATGTGGTTACCAATGACCCTCAACGATGGTTCAAGGATTATGCTCAACAAGCAGTACCTACCAAAAGCACCACCCCATTAACCCACAGTGGCGCTTGGTATGTGTACGAAATCGGAAATGCGCCAATTCAGCCAAGCAAATAATCGCCAACTCAAAGTCTAAATAGCACAGCGGCCGACAAACCAGCCCCGTGCTGCTTATTTGGCATCGCCCAAGCCTCTAAGCCGCGAAGATCCAACCGGAAGGACGTATTGCCCAAACGCTTAATGGGTGTCTGAAATGTTGTAAAAATGCCCAAATCCCAAGTATCAAATCCGCCCAAAGCAAAATACGGCTGCATTTGTAAACTCGTCCATTTTTGGTTGCCCTTGGCATTCCAATCAAAATTCCACCAAACCCGCGCCGATGGCACATAACCCTTTACATGTAAATAGGTTACATTCATACCCAACGTTTGTCCCAAACAATAAAATCGATTCAACTCAGCATATAAAGTAAAAGGCGCAAGTATGGCCCCAGAACGATTTTGATTGGATAAATCCAACCGAGCCAAAGCAGAATCTCGTTGGTTTCCAAACCAATTGCTCAATTGCAGTTGCCTTGCGTTTACCACCGCCTGTTTTAACGTCACCGCTTGCGTAATCGCATCGCCCACAGGATTCAATCCCTTGCCCGATGCATCCCAAACATAACCCCTGCTCTCCACCGATACCATGGGCAATTGAATGACACCAAAATCGCGAACACCCAAACCCAAATGATGCAATTTGCCGCTGCCTTTGTAAGAACCAAACCCGCGAAATGAAATGAGTTTATCCATAGAAATGACAATCCCCATCCCCTTGCTCCACCATCCCAAATTGGCCGTAGTCGCGCTCAAATATCGACCGTTAAAGGCCAAAGAATCACCCAAAGCGCTGGTGAACAATTTCATATCGCCCGTTTGAATTCTCGAAAACGAAGTCACCTGCAATACCGAAACAGTGACCCTGCTCGTTGACCCAGCCCAAAGAAAATCCACAGCATTGTATCCCAGGTTCTGAATGAAATTTTCACCCACCGCCAATTCTTTGCCTTTGTAATATCCGTTCCCTCGAAAAACCAACCGAAACGCATCGTCAGTAAATTGTAATCCAGCTGTTTGCACGTTTCTTATCCCAATTGCGCTCAATTTCCTGGGCGATGTTCTTGCCTTCGAAACCCCTACAGCAGATCCGCGAACCCCATCATCAAATCGAGACATCAAAGGATATATGCCAAAGCCAATGCTTTGATACAATCCAGCTCGATTCTTCTCCTTTAGTTTGGATTCAATGTTGGCCGTAATATCTGAACCAATATAACCCCCGAAAGCCATTTTGCCCACCATCGAAAAAGGCAAAACATTAGAGCCAGTGGCCAATTGATATCTGAATAAATCGCCAAAAACCGTGGTTTTCGCCTCAGATACAGGCTCTTTGCTCAAAGTCCGAAAATTCTCAGCAGTTTTCAATAACCTTCGGCCACTGTTCAACTCCATTGAATCAATCTCAGCAGCGAACAACCCCCTGCCAATACAAAACCCTAGTCCAACAAATACCCAATGTTTTAACATCATCCTATCTGCCCATTTGCGCTTCATACTCAAAATCTACAGTGGTGGAAACAGATATGGAACTCACATCATAAATTTTCATCATTTTACCCGAACCCACCAACGTGGTGGTAATCGCAATGAATTTAGCAGATTTCAATGCAGCCATCTTCTCTTTCCCCAATCCCAGAGTGAAAACAGTTTCAACAGCACCCAATGGATACCCTTTTGCATCTACCTCACAAGCTTCAATGATTTGATCTTGGGGATCTATATCCAACGATTCAATAAAATTCAACTGATCATCGAGCAAATTCATCTGCAATTTTGCCCCCAATGGGAATGTGTTGCGGATCCGAACATCCATCTTGGCCGATTTAATTCTACTCAAATCACCCATGGTTTTGAGATCAATCCCCTGCGTATCGCGCAAGGTAAATTCACCCATCGAAAAACTTGCCGGCGCCTCTACTTTGAGAAAAATATCTACCCTACTGTTGTCGAACACAAAATCTTTGTACAAACTCACATTGCCATTGGGATTCACCTCCATATCAATGTTATAATCCAGCATTTGGGGCAAATTTTCCATAAACTGTTTGATGTTGGAATTGCCAGCATCCAGCACAATCTCCGATTCAGTATAAGCATCTCGAACAAATGGCGGAGAGGTAATTAGAATGTCGTTGTTCAAAGGCGTTGCGTTCAAAGCCAATGCATTCTTCGTAAATACATTTTCGCCCTTCAGTGAATTCACCTTCACCCTACCATCGGCCCCGATGCCATTTCTAACCACCAAACTCACCTTGAAATCCTTGAATTTAAAATCCCCATTCAATCCCTTGAACAAATCAAATGGCGCCTTCTGATCACCCGTTTGCGTGAGTGACTGACCCATATACCCGATGGCATAATCTGGAATCAATGACTCCATGCGATAATCCAACCTTATACTGTCTTTCAAACCAATGGCCACCTTCCTACCCGAACTATCCAATCGAACAATCAAAATTTGGTGGAACGTATTCACCGTATCCTTCACATTCGGATTTTTCCCCCGAAAGTCAATCAAATAATTTGTGAGATCAAAGTACTCATCCCGCGTGCTAGATCCCCCCGGTTTTGCCGCTGGCAACTTCACCACACTCGACAAAACCACACCATTTTTCGTAGCGCTGGGGATCTCAAAATACATGGTCATGTCTTCCTGAATCGTACTCACCAAATGGATTTTCAAATTGCCCGCTTTGGCCTTGAAATACTTCACCTCTGCACCACCCATAAACACCGTTAACCCCTCATCTTGCTCGATCACATTTTGTGATGGAAACGCGGCAATCGCATATCTTGGCCTCAGTTGAGAAACAGTGAGTTTCAAATCAACCCCCTTGTTCGCGTCAATCAAAACTGTTCCATTGCTCGCTTCTGTTGTGAGTCGTTTGATACTTCCCTTCAATTGCTTTGTAACCGTTTTGTCCTTCAAATCAATGCGCTTGGTCACCGAACCATTCATGGGTATGTTCGAAAAAGAATCGTACGCCACCTGAGAATTGTCTCCCGCGTTGGTCAACTCAAATACAACCAACTTTACATTTACCGGAAGGTTGTTGGCAATCGAAATATCCAAAAATCCACTGTCGAGTGTAGCCGTTTCAAAAAATGCACTCGCATCGATGTCTACCGGCGCCAAATTCCCCTGGTTTTGTTCAGGTATTTCAGCGGTTTGACCGTTCAACAATTTAAAAACCGGGTTGATTTGACCCAAGGTAATTTGCTGTACGATGGTTTGATCGCTCAACTTCAACTTCTTTAAATTGAACGATGCCGTTAATCCCGTATCGTACGCCCTCACATTGGCCATGCGATAGCTGTATACGAGGTTTTCGTAATTTAAAATAAAGCTGCTGTCTGAAGGATTTTTACTCAGGAATTTGGTATCAATTTGCCCCAATCCCAATTGGGTTTTAAACAAGGGTGCTACCACGCGATTGTCCCAAGACAGTGGTTCCCTTTTGCATGCATGAAATAGCAATGCAAAGACAGCAATCAATCCAAAAATGGTTCTTTTTTGCATTTGTGGGCACAAGTTACTCTCTGAAATCCCAAATCAACAAGTATTTGCCCCAAAATATCACGTGGATTGAAACAAATCAACGCCTTAGGAAAACAAAGGCACAATCGTATAAACGAAAACACCCCACATCAAAACAGAAATACTCATCAATCCCAATATTCTAAATCGATTCGATTCCATGGTAGATAAAATCAAACACCCCACCGGAATACTGATGATCAACGGAGCCAGGAATACCAGCAGATATACACCACCCCAACGTTTCAATTTTACCAATTTGCGATTCTTATTACTGAATTTTTTGACCACAAATTCACCCCTCTCCAAACCTAACGCCATGGTCTTTTTTTCAAACCTATCCCTTTGAAATTGTATCCACTTGGATTGAATCCAGTGACCCATGAAAATCCAAATAAAACTACCAAAAATTCCCCCCATCGAAGCCACAAAAAAACCCATCCAATCATTCTCAACAAATGCAATCGCCCAGCCCAATCCCACCAAAAACTTCACACCGCTGATCAAAAAAATCCCTACCAAATGGAGAAAACCCTCATCCATTACAATGCCCATAATCGCTGCTATTCCCATTTTGTCACAATCTACGCATTCTGAATGGCCATTTCAACACAAAGGTGCGTTTGAACCAAAACAACACCCAACAATATTCAACAAAGGTTAAATTTTATTCGCAAATTTGTGCAGCTTACGCTCCGTGATAAAACAATTGAAATATACTTGGGTTTTTATGTTCCTATTTTGGAGCACAACAATCGTTGATGCACAAGTATTTGATCCTACTACACCTATATCAAAGGGCGATTCTTCCACACTAAAATCAGACACAACTGCCACCAAACCCAAATCAAAAGTTCCTCCAAGGACCACCAGCATTTCCGTCTTCCTTGAGTATAATTCGTTGAAGCCCTATATGTCGTTTGCAAATGATGTCAAAAGAAAGACCAAAAATCCCAAGGATACATTAATCTATCTCTGTTCTTCAATCGACACAACCCAGATCAACGTAAATAGATATCGTGCGGCCAGTCCGTTCGAATGGGGGTTTTTACAACAATTCAACTTGGGCGAACCCGGAAGTCCTGTTTATATGGGCTTTCAGGTCAATAACCAGCGAGACATCGTGGATGCAGGATGCAACCCGTTTGGTTCGCAAATACAACGTGCCCGCGACATGCAATTTTACCGTGCATTCGCACCGTATACAGAGTTCAATTATCTCCAAGGACCCGGTAAAACCATAGCACTTAACGTCCTGCACACCCAAAATTTTAGCCCAGGCTGGAATGTCACACTCGACTACCGCAGCATCATAAATCAGGAACAATACATCGGATCAGGCCAAAACAACCAATTCCGTAACATCAAGCTCGGCAGTTTGTATCTGAGCAACAACAACCGATACAAGCAAATCATCGCCTTCACTTGGAATCGCTCTAACAGAAATGAAAATGGCGGATTGAATGTTGATTCACTCTTCTTCATCCCGCAAACCGCCGATAAACTGGGCTTGAGAACCCTAGGATTTTATGACCCCACCCTAACTACCGCCTCCTCCAAATTCAAACAATTCGAACACCTGTTTAGTCACAAATACTATCTCAACAAACATTGGGCAGTGAGTCAGGAAATTACGCTGCAACGCCTTACCTACGAGTATAAAGACAGTAAAAGGGATACCAATTATTACGGGTCAAGATTTTTTGATAGCAAAACGAAAACGGCCGACAGCAATGTATGGCACATTTTCACCCACAAGACGGGCATTGAATACTATTTCCCGAAAACGTTCAAACACAATTTAACTTCATTGAGTTTGAACCATGTTGTTCAATCCCAAATGTATCAGTCAAAACAGAGTCAGTTCAACGGCAACTTCACTGATCCTAATGCTTCCCATTCTGTGGAGTTTGTTTCAGAAGGCTTCGGCAAATTCATACCCACATTAAATACGTTGCATACATTGGCCGGATATGGCAAAGGTTCAAATAGGACCAGCGTGGGTATGCCAATTTTTTCAAAAATATACTATTACAATTCCAAATACGGCTGGCTCATTCCACCTCCCCCCAATAACTACGTAAAACGGCCCAACCAGAATTCCTATGATTCTTCAAATGGCGATTATATTGATGGACAGAGAAACTTGGGTCTGAGATATAGTAAACTCTTTTGGGGAGTTAACTTGTATTACAACAACCAATTTCAACCCGCAAGCCTTCAACAACAAGCATTCTATTCCAACCATTTCTTGTACCACAAAGAACTTTTGTTCACGGGCAATAAAAGCAATAAGGCCATCTTCTATTTAACAAAATTCAAAAAGCCCAACGATTCAACCATAAATCAGAACAACTCTTACAATGTAGATCAGCCTGTGAAATTCAGTACCATTTTCACTGTTCAATCCGGCACATGGATCAACCCCACCATGTCCATTGATTCCGTGCCCTTAACACAATTAAATGACGCCCAATACACCGAATTCGTATTTGGTTTCAATTGGTATTCAACAAAATTTTCAATAAATCAATTGATTTCAAATAAAACATTTAAACCATCTCATTTAACCAATTTGTTTAATTACGGAGTGCCCGTTTGGAAATCCATAACATCCCTCCGTTACAAAACCCCGGCATTCCATCATGCCATGGATTTAACCCTAGGGGCCGACATCCAATACACCTCGAAATTTCAAACCACATACTACCGCCCCGATGCTGCCACCTTCGTGGTAGATGCCAATAAAACCGAATCGGGCAATTACTTCGAATTAGATCTGTATGCCGTGGCCAGAGTACAAACCGTAGATGTCTTCCTCAAAGCAGAACACATCAATGAACTTTTTGTAATTCCCGGTTTCAATACAAAATATCAATATATCGCAGGGTATCCAATTCAGCCTTACCGCATCCAGTTTGGGCTCAATTGGAAATTCTATAACTAATCCTCGCGTGCAGTTCCGAATTTCAGAGCCCCAATTAATGGGCTTCTAACCAATTGTTGCCCTTACCAGACTCAACCACAACCGGAATACTCAAAGGCATAGAATTTTCCATCAAGCTCAATATTTTGGGCTCAACATACAACAACTCCTCATTGGGAACATCGAACAGCAATTCATCATGAACCTGCAAAATCATGCGGGTCTTGAGTTTTTCTTCATTCAACCAGTTGTGAATTTGTATCATTGCCACCTTAATCATATCCGCCGCACTGCCCTGAATTGGCGCGTTGATCGCATTTCGCTCTGCAAAACCACGCATCACCGCATTGGCCGATAAAATATCTCGCATATACCTACGCCTACCCAAAATGGTCTCTACATACCCCTGTTCCCTGGCCTTGTTCACCGTATCATCCATGTACTCTTTCACCCCCCCAAATTGCTTGAAATAGTTTTCAATGATTTCCTTGGCCTCACCACGGGAAATGCCCACGCGCTGACTCAATCCAAAGGCAGAAATACCATAAATAATACCAAAATTCACCGTCTTTGCCTTTCTCCTCATCTCTTTGTCCACCTCCTCAATATCTACTCCCCAAACTTTGGCCGCAGTGGCCGTATGAATGTCGATACCCTGCCTAAACGCCTCTTGCATACCCGCATCACCACTCATATGTGCAATGATTCTCAACTCAATTTGCGAGTAATCGCAGCTCAACAACGTGGTATCTTCTCCCTTCGAAACAAATGCTTTTCGAATTTCTCTCCCCAATTCTGTGCGAATGGGTATGTTCTGCAAGTTGGGATTTTGACTGCTCAATCGCCCCGTAGCAGCCACCGCTTGATTGAAATGCGTATGAACCCTACCCGATTTAGGATCTACCAACAACGGCAAAGCATCCACATATGTACTCTTCAACTTTTGCAAAGCCCTGAAATCCAAAATGTGCTGCACGATGGGATGTTTACCCAATAGCGCGTTCAAAGTTTCTTCATCGGTTTGATACTGACCCGTTTTGGTCTTCTTGGGTTTGTCTGACAACTTCAATTGCTCAAACAATATCTTACCCACCTGTTGTGCCGATGCAATATTAAATACACCACCCGCATCAGCAAAAATCGATGCCTGTACCGTACGCACTTGCTCCAACAACTGATTGCTGTAATCTTTCAAAAAATCTACGTCTACCCTCACCCCCTGTCGTTCCATGGCCTCCAAAACCAATACCAATGGCATCTCCACATCCATCAACAATCCCAATAAACCCTGCGCTTCCAAAGCGGGCTTCAGAACCTCATACAATTGATACGTCACATCGGCGTCTTCAGCGGCATATTCAGCAACAGCCGCAACATCAGCATCTCTCATGTTCCCCTGCGCCTTGCCTTTTTTCCCTATCAACGTTTCGATAGAAATGGGCGTGTACCCCAAAAATTTCTCACTGAGCAATTGCATGTTGTGACGTTGGTCGGGCTCCAGCAGATAATGCGCCAACATAGTATCAAACATGGGCAACGCAATCTCAACGCCATAATTCTGCATCACAGACAAATCGTATTTGATATTCTGTGCGATTTTCAAGCGATTCGATGCCAATATCGGTGCAAATTTTGCGAGCAAATTTTCTGCTTCTCCCCGATCTGATGGCACAGGTACATACCAACCCGTGAATGATTTTGTACAAAAAGATAGACCCACCAGCTCGGCATGCAAGGATTCTACATCGGTGGTCTCGGTATCAAAACAAAATGCCTCTGTCGCTTCCAACTCCAACAGCAATTGCTCTATGGCTGAATCCGAATCAGCAATTTGATACTTATGTTCTACCTCAGCAAGGGTTTTGTATACCACTACTTCAGCACTATCTCCCTCAACACCATCGCTCAATCCATCATCAACAGCAACATCAAACAACGACGTTTGATTGGGGTTTACAGGTTTTGATTTTTTGACCGCAGCAACAGGGATAGGGTTCCCAAACAAATCCGTACCCGACGTAGTTCCTCCAGCTGCTGTAGGGGCCTCCGTTGTGGCAGCATCGCCAAGTACTCTGCGCATTAGTGTACGAAACTCGAGCTCCTCAAACACTTCACGCAATGCAGGTTCATTTACTGGTTCCATTTTCAACGCTTCCAAATCCAATTCTATCGGAACCTGTGTATCAATTGTCGCCAACCATTTACTCACCTTCGCCTGCTCGGTAAAATTGCGAAAGTTCTCCTGCATCTTGCCTTTAAGCTTGTCGATGTTTTCCAAGATGGCTTCCATACTGCCGTATTCTTGAATCAACTTTTTGGCCGTCTTTTCTCCCACGCCCGGTACACCCGGAATGTTATCAGAAGCATCGCCCCATAGCCCCAAAATATCAATCACCTGCTTTGGATCAGTAATTTCCCATTTCTTCAAAATCTCCTCCACACCCAAAATCTCATCGCCATTGCCCATCCGAGCAGGTTTGTAGATTTTCACGTTGTCTCTCACCAATTGACCGAAATCCTTGTCTGGCGTCATCATGAAAACATCATAGCCCAAATCGCCCGCTTTCCAAGCCAAAGTGCCAATGATGTCATCGGCCTCATAGCCATCCATGGTGATTACAGGGATGTTAAAACCCTCTATGATCCGAAAAATATAAGGAATACTCTTTCTGAGATCCTCGGGCATTTCTTCCCGCTGCGCTTTATACGCTTCAAATTGAATGTGCCGTTGGGTGGGCGCTGACGTATCAAATACCACCGCAATGTGCGTAGGCTTTTGCTTTCGCAAAATCTCCAACAAAGTATTGGTGAACCCCATCATCGCACTCGCATTCAATCCAGTACTTGTGATTCTTGGATTCTGAATAAAAGCAAAAAAAGCCCTGTAAATCAAGGCCATCCCATCAAGCAAAAATATCTTTCCGTGTTGCATTAGAACAAAGTAGCAAGATACACAGAATCAAGACCAAATCGCGCAAGATTTGCCCCAATAAACGATTATTTGAAGGCCACTATCGGCCCCTAAAGAACTAAGGCTTTTTCTTGAAACCCAAACTCACGCCATTGATACAATAACGCAAACCTGTGGGCTGCCCGTATCCGTCCGTAAAGACATGACCCAAATGCCCACCGCAAGCACTGCAAACCACCTCAACGCGATTCATTCCATGCGATAAATCAGGAATTTCCTTGATTCTAGAAGAGTCAATGCCTTTATAAAAACTGGGCCAACCGCAACCCGCATCAAATTTCGTTTCACTCGAAAACAGTTCCTGCCCACAGCCCTTACAAACATAAGTTCCAGCCTCCCACAAAGTCTCATATTCACTGGTAAAAGGCCGCTCAGTCCCCTTCAATCTCAATACCCTAAATGCCTCGTCACCCAACGCATTTTTCCATTCTTCTTCTGTTTTTTGTACCTGATATGACATCGATTTTACCTTATTAGTATCTCCCAAAGCGCCATTGTTCAACGCAGATGATGATTCCTTTGCTTGACAGCCCAATTGTATAAGAACCGCCAAGATTGCAATCAAAGAACGTCCAATGTTTATACAGCGCATAATCATTTAACAAAAATGTTTCGAAAGGGTTGTAAGTTCGCGCAGATTCATGAATTTTTTCAGTCATTTTATGGTGGACCACCAAATCCACAGACCCAATTTCAATGTGGGTTTGATCGCGCCCGATCTGCTGCGCAATTTCACACCGAAGCATTGTAAGTTTGACTTTGTTGATTTTCAACAACAAACATCCAATCACGCCCATCCCAACAACCCTGAACTACACGATTTTTTTTCGGGCTGTTTGCAACACATTGAGAGAGACAAAGAATTTCACCAATCCCCATTCTTTCAAGAAGCCTACCAAACATTGAGAGAATCTTGGCGAAATACGTGTTTAGAATTTAACATTCCCAAATATTGGTTTTCACTTCATGTATTGATTGAAATGATGTTAGATAAATATTTTATAGATAATAATTTAGAAAAATTAGAATTATTTTATTATCAACTCAATTCACAAAAAAATACCTACGAAAATGCTTTAGCCACCATGAATCACACATCCACCCAAACTTTCATGGATCGCTATCAAATATTCTGTGAAAAACAATATTTGTTTCACTATCAAAACATCCAGCGGGTGGCATTTGCCCTACACAAAGTCTATGAACAAATTGGCATTCCTGTAGATTGGTATCAACAACATGAGAATCAAATCAACAGCAACATAGAAGCACAATTCAACCAAATTCAACCCCTGTGCTCCTTGTATTTTCCTTCGTCAACCGAATAGGATCAATACAAAGTGTAAATCAAAGTAGCCAGCAAACAAACATTCAGCAACTCCTTCCACCAGTGTTTCTTTTCACCAGTAAAGAATGATGCGATGAAAATCGCAGCAGGAAAAGCGAGCAACAAATGAAAACTCTTCAACTCTTTCCAGTGTAATAGCATCAAAAGCAAACTGTACACAAAAAACAATATCACTACCAACTTGCTGCGCCTAACCTCCACATTGTCTTTGTAATAGGTACCCACCTGCCTGATTAATCCAAACAGCGACAAAAACAAAAAAAACGCAAAGGCACTGTATCCGGCAAAAAGACCTGCCACACCACTACCAAAAACTTCGATATTTATGGGAGTAGTGGTAATGTTCGACATGCTGGTTAAATCCCAACCATTGATAAAGATCAAAGAACGCAGCACATAATAAGGCAGCGTAAGTCCAAACACAATGGCCAGAACATCCCGAATCACAATGGTCTTGTACACCAAAACACAAGCCAACACAAACAACAAAATCATCAAATGGTCTGGCACAATGAGTATGGATATGCCAAATGCCATAGAGCTATAAAACAACAAAACGGTAGAATAACCCTCCCGCAACTTCAGCAAACACATCAACCCAATAAACACACAAAAATTGCCGAAGTGGTACTCCGTAATCAGCAGATTTTCAGGGTAAATGCTCTGCAACAAAATAAAAAAATACGCTGGTAAATACCCCACGGGCTTTAGCAATCCATGCGACCTAGCAATTTCATTGATCAAAAAAGCTTGCGCTATCACCATCAACAACGAAACCAAAACAGACACCACCGGCCAAGTATTCAAACCCAAAACCATCGGCGCGAGAATCCCTGGCTTTGATATTGTACCAACCGATGGCAAATACCACAATGCGGGTATCCTTATCGCCAAAGCCAGCAATACAACCAGTACCAAAGTAAATAACCCGCTGTCTTTTAACCTACTAATCATTTGATATTACCTGTAACCAATGCCATTGCTTGTCTCTATATATCGGAAGCGTTAAAGTACAATAATCGGTTTCTCCTCCTTCATAAGGAACAATAGATCCCGGAATATTATCACTTCGAAACAACCAATCCCTCTGAACAACAAAGTTATTATCTATTTTCACATGCACCACACGATTAATTTCCCCTTCATCATCATTGTAAACCAAATTCAAACTGCCCGCGCAAACGTAATGTGCGAAACCAAACAAATGTAGCATTGCAGAGGAACCCACCTGGGTTTTTCTGATCATCACCACTGAATCCAATGCACCATCCTTACCCAAATATTGCAAGGCGATATCGCCATAATGAAAAAACAACTTGCTGCTGGTTTGTGGAACGCCATTCACATAATAGGTTTCCATTTGACGGCTTTCATAAAACTGTTCTGAAATCAACAACCTTCCTCCATGGCTCAAACCAATTACATCCCTAATAAAATAGTTCTCCGGTTTCGATGATTTTTTGATCGCCATCAAACCCGATAATTGTTTGAAATCCCTGTCATTCCAATCAAATTGTTCAATAGCTAAAGAATCCTTGCCCCCAATAACCGTCTCGATTTCCCCGCGAAAATGCCCGTGTATCCCTTGCGATTTCAATTCTGACCAATAGCCCCAAATTTCAAAATCTTCCCCATTGGCATGCATCACCACGTTGGCATCCATTACAATGCCGCTCAATTCAATTGACCCATGATGGGTTTGGAAATTCCGTCTGTGTATGAAGTGAAAATGACTAACATCTTTGCGCTGATTGAACAACGCGTTTCCATAAAAATTGTCCTTATACACCAACGCCAAATTCCCCTTACCAGACACCTCCGCCGATGCCCAAGCCACATCATCTACCCCAAGATCTCGAACAATGACCGTGCTAAAACTATCCAACAATTTGCCTCTCACATCAAAAGACAAAGCCAAGGCCGATGAAGTTTTTAGTCCTTGGTGGCCAACGCCTTGCACAAAGCCAAAAATACCCAAGGCTTTTTTATCCGTAGACATGGTGGTCTCGAAAGTTCGAACATCCACTTCAATACCCGATATGGTGGCAATTTCTCGCGATGCGATATCGCCCTGTAAATCCAAACTCAAACGATGATGGAAAAACTTGTATGTCATCCGCTTCGATTTCACCACACTCAACCAAAAAACAAATGAATCGGTACATGCAACCCTCAAAACGATGTGCTTGCTCTGGGCCTCTACTTTGCGATCCGCTTCAAAGACCAACTCTTCCGAATATCGCTCCAAAACAAACCCATGGGAATAATCAACACCCCCCGAATACATAGAAAACACACCCCCACCAACCTGCCCCAATGCCTTGCGATATTGGCTTTTGTGCTGCGATAAACCCGCCTGATTCGACACAAGCGTGGTTTGACCCATCAACCCCATCGAAAACAAACAAAACAAACACCCAACAATCCTTTTGTGCAACACAATCTCAAAAATCACTCTCCTTGATTGAATTGCCAAGCACTCACCTAATTTTGCATCATTATTTTAATCCCAACCCTACTTTGCATACAAACGAAATTAAAATAGAAAGCGCCATCGTTGTAGGTGTTAACACACCCAAACAAACCGTACCCATTGATGAGTCACTCGCTGAACTCGAACAATTGGTTTTCACATCTGGCGCAATCTCAAAAAAACGCTTCATTCAAAACCTTGAACACCCTCAGCCCAAAACTTACGTGGGTAAAGGGAAATTGGAAGAAATCAAGCAGTATGTGCTCAAAAACAACATTGATTTGGTGATTTTCGACGATGAACTTACACCCGCTCAAGTCAGAAACATCGAAACGGAAATTGAAAACACCAAAATCTTAAGTCGTACCCACCTCATCCTCGACATCTTCGCCACCAACGCAAAAACCGCCCAAGCAAAAACCCAAGTGGAGCTGGCACAAAGCATTTTTATGCTCCCTAGACTGACAGGACTTTGGACGCACCTTTCAAAACAAAAAGGGGGTATCGGAATGAAAGGGCCAGGGGAAAAAGAAATCGAAACTGATAGGCGTGTACTGCGAGATAAAATCGCACTGCTCAAAACCAAACTGCAAGACATCGAAAAAATTGGGTATACCCAGAGAAAGTCACGCGATGGTGTTTTTCGCTGCGCCCTTGTGGGTTATACCAACGTGGGGAAAAGTACTGTGATGAACCTATTGAGTAGATCAGACGTTTTGGTTGAAAACAAGTTGTTTGCTACGCTCGATGCAACCGTAAGAAAGGTGGTTTTACCCCATCCTGAAGACATCGGGGCGATGGTGCCACTGCTTTTGTCTGATACAGTTGGTTTCATCCGAAAACTGCCCACATTGCTCATTGAAAGCTTCAAAAGCACCCTGGCTGAAGCCATGGAAACCGATTTACTCATTCACGTTGTAGACATTTCCAATCCTGCTTTCGAACAACAAATGATGAGCGTGAAAGAAATTTTACATGAAATTGGCGCAAGCAACAAACCCGAACTGATTGTATTCAATAAAATCGATGCTTTCAAAGAAAGCGACGACGACGATTTTTTTGTGGGGTCAACCGGTTTAACCATCGAACAATTCGAAAAAAGTTGGATCGCCAAAGAAATTGCGCCCGCCGTTTTTATCTCCGCTACAAACAACTCTAACATTGAAAAACTTAGAGCAACCATAGTGGAAATGCTATTAAAACAAAAAATGGCCAGATAAATCTGGCCATTTTTTTCTCTTTACCAAAGATTAAAGTTCGTCTTCATTAAAGAAGTAGTCATCATCCGAAGGATAATCACTCCAAATTTCTTCAATACTCTCATATGGCTCTCCGTCGTCTTCCAACTCCTGAAGGTTTTCCATAACCTCCAAAGGAGCTCCAGAACGGATTGCATAATCAATCAACTCGTCTTTGGTGGCTGGCCATGGCGCATCGTCCAAATATCCAACCAATTCCAGTGTCCAATACATAAATTCTTACTTACCGCGAAAATAGATTTTTGATTCAGAAAAACAACATGAAATTTGTAAGAAAATCATGCACCACGATTGGCAAGACGAAATCCACATTTACAGTGAATCGGTAAGTTCCCCCGAATCACCCTTTTTACAAGCAATCAATCAGTTCACTTGGAAAAAAATGATCAACCCGAGAATGCTGTCTGGTCATCTTCAAGGACGATTTCTTGCATCGTTGATTGCTTTGAAAAACCCCAAATGTGTGCTCGAAATCGGCACATTTACCGGTTATGCTACAGCGTGTTTGCTTGAAAATTTATCGGATCATGCCAGCCTACACAGCGTTGAAGCGGATCCCGAAACCGCCCACAAAACACAAGATTTTTGGCAAAATCACTACCCAAACCACAGAGTAAATTGGCACGTTGGCCCCGCTTTAGACATTGTACCCTCACTCAATCTCCAACCAGACGTCATTTTTATCGATGCCGATAAACACAACTACAAAGCATACTTAAACCTCTGTTTTCCCATTTTGCCCATTGGCGGCACCTTGCTGTTCGATAATACCCTTTGGAGCAAGCGCGTGATCAATGCGCACGATTTACAGCACGACAAAGACACTCAAAACATGCATGCTTTCAATGAATACGCCAAAGACACGCCCAACGCGCAGGTGGTTTTGCTACCCATCAGAGATGGTATCACAATGATCACAAAATTGAATTGATTAGCCCCTCAAATCATCGAGCAAATCGCTCAATAACCCAAAATCTATGTTTGCCCTGTTTAAAATCATTTGCTGTCGATTCAACAACAAAGGAGCAATCTGATTGAGCAACTCTAAGCCTTGAGCCGTAATCACAATATTCATTTTCCTGCGATTCTCACTGTTGATACTTCTGCCAATCAAACCCATCGCCAACAATCGATCGCACAAACGAGTGATATCTGGGTTTTTATCCAACATCACCTCCTTAATTTCTGATGGATTCACAGATTCTGGATGCTTTCCTCGCAAAATTCTCAATACATTGTATTGTTGAGGCGTGATCCCATAGGGTTTATAAATATCTCTGAATTCCCCAATCAGCCAATTCGATGTATACATGATGTTTAACATCGCCTTAACTTGAGGTGATTCAAATTTCTTTTGCTTTATGGCGTCTTCTAATTTCAAATCAAACACGAATTAACACACGTGACAACAAATATGATCTATTTGAACCAAATTTTCCCCATGTAAATTATCATTGTACCTTTGCAGTGTGAATCAGGCTTTTCAAAACACAAAAGATTTTGCAGTGCAAATGGATCTAAACGATTCCCTTGCCAAATTCAGAGAACAATTTATTTTCCCAACCAACGCAGACGGAGAAGTACAAGTTTATTTGTGCGGAAATTCGCTCGGACTGCAACCAAAATCTGCCAAAAAAGCCCTTGAAAACGAACTAGAAGACTGGGCCAAATGGGGTGTAGAAGGTCATTTTCACGGGAAAAAACCCTGGTTTCATTACCACAAATTCCTCACAGATTATACAGCCGAAATAGCTGGAGCAAAACCCCACGAAGTAGTGGTCATGAATCACCTTACCGTGAATCTGCACCTCCTCATGTTCAGCTTTTATCGCCCAACATTCGTTTTCAACCCCGAATCAGGCAAAAATGAACCCAAACGCTACAAAATCATCATGGAAGCGGGTGCCTTCCCCAGCGATATGTATGCCGTTCAAACCCAAGTTGAATCCTTCGGATTGAATTACGACGATGCCGTGATTGAACTAGCCCCTCGTGAAGGTGAATACACTTTAAGAACCGAAGACATTCTTCAAGCCATCCAAACGGCCGGCGACTCTCTGGCTTTGTCGTTCTTCTCAGGCGTTCAATATTACACAGGGCAATTATTTAACATGCCTGCCATCACAGAAGCGGCGCACAAAGTGGGTGCTTTGGCCGGCTTCGATTTGGCACATACCGCCGGAAACATAGATTTACAGCTCCACAATTGGGATGTGGATTTTGCAGCATGGTGTTCCTACAAATACCTCAACAGTGGCCCAGGTAACGTATCCGGTGTTTATATTCACGAAAAACATGGCCTAAACCCCGAAACGCCTAGAATGGCCGGATGGTGGGGTCACAAAGAGGATGTTCGCTTTTTGATGAAACGCGGCTACATTCCAGAACCCGGTGCTGCGGGTTGGCAAATGAGCAATGCCCCAGTCTTTGGCATGGCCGTGCACTTAGCCAGCCTTGAGATTTTTCACGAAGCGAAAATGGCCAACCTGCGCAAAAAAAGCCAATCGCTTACGAGCTACTTAGAATTCGTTTTGTTGGATGTGAAATCACAAAATCAACACCTACAATTCGAAATCATCACACCCAGCAACCCAGATGAACGTGGCGCACAACTCAGCATTCTTACCAATCAAAACGGGAAAGCCCTTTTCGACCACCTGTTCAACAACAACATCATCGCCGACTGGAGAGAGCCCAACGTGATTCGCATGGCTCCTGCGCCCCTTTACAATAGCTACCAAGACATTCATGCACTCGGTGAAGCCTGTTTGAACTTCAAACCCTAATTATACTTGTCCGCGTTTGTCTTTAAACGATTCCCAGTTCACCCCATTGTCTACGCCCAATACCTTCCTGATTTTTGAGCGAACATTGTGGATGTATTGCGGAGTTACGCCAACAATCGCAGCGATATCCTTCGATTTATAGCCATCCACACTCAAAATAAAAATTCTCTTTTCGGTCAAATTCATGGCCTTCAGTTGGGGGTAATGTTCGAAGATATCGCCTTGTTCTTTCAATTTTGAATCCGCAATCTGTGGCCTAGACGTAGTCTCAACCCGTCCCAACGCCTCCAATTCTTTGCGAAGCGTTTCAATCTCCGGGGAATTGTTGGTATTCAACTGCTTCAATTTCTTACTCAATTCCAAACTCTTTTCCATCACCAATTCACTCATGCCAATGATTCTGGCATTCAGCTCTTTTTCCTTCTGTAAAAACTCCTTTTCTTCCACCTGAACATGCAATTGCATCTGTGCCCAATCCAATTCCTTTTTCTTCGCCGTTTGACGTGCCCACAAAAACAACACCAACAACAACAAGGTTAACACCACCGAACCATAGGTCCCAGCCAAATAACCATTGATTTTCTTCTGCTGCAACAACTCCTTTTCAAAAGCAAATTGCTTGGTCTTCATGCTCTCAAAATCTTTTTTGGCGGTAAAATCTGCCCGCTTCACAGAATCGTCCAACAAATGATATCTGTCTTTATACTCGTTCGAAACCTGTAAAGCCTCATAAGCCTCTTTCATTTCATCCTTCTGTCTGAAGATCGCCGACAACAATTCATGGTGATTGGCCAATGCGAGTGGATTGTCCTCGAATTGCTCAGCCACAGCGTCTTTCCACGACATCAAACTATCCGCCAACACAAAAGTCTCATCCAAACGAATGGCTTCCAATAAAAAGGGTTTCAATCTTGTAACTGCACCAAAATAATCCTCCGAAACCCATTCCATCTTCCTGCCCAATATGCGTGACAAGGCGTCAGGATTCTTTTCTTTCACCAAGGTCAACTGATTCGCCAAATAAACAATTCTTAAATTATTCAAAATCAAAGAATCAGGCATTGATTTCATGAGCTCCGCCCCCTCGTCCCATCGCTCCAAATGCATACTCAATTCCATGCGATTGATTGCGATCAATTGCCTCGAATACTTATCCCTCGCAGAGGCCAACAATTCCTCATTCTTCTTCCAAAATGTTTCTGCCTCCTGATAATTTCCCTCTACCATTTTAACCGATATGATATTACCTATCAGCTCAGCGGGAACGCCCTTCCCCGATGGATACGTAGAGTACACCTCTAAAAAATACTTCGATGCCGCACCATACAACGCCTCATTAAAACAAATCGAACCCAATTTATTGAGAAAAAATCTCCGCTTCACCTGATCCCTATGTCGAATGGCTTCCTCCAAACCCTTGTTCAAATAATTCTTCGACATCTTTAAATCACCCCTGGTAAAATGATACATCGCAATCAATTCGAAGTAACTACAGCGATTGTTCGACATCGGCATGATTTTCTCCGCTTCTTGGATGAAAAAAATCACCGAATCCATTTCACCCTTCTTCAACGACACCAAACCCCTTCCTACAAAACTACTGGCTATGCCATATTCGGTATTGTCTCTACTCACTCTATCGTTAATATACATTAACAACTTCTCATAAGAATCTCTCTGATTCTCGTAGAAAATTGCCACTTTATCGTATCCAACTGACTCGTATTTACCAGATGGCAATTTGTCTAACATAGAAATCACAGAATCTACCTCAACAGTTGATTCAATTTCATCCCTATAGTAATCCTCTCCAGTATCATCTAACAGATATACTATCAATGCAATACCAAGTATTACTACACTTGTAACTACCCATTTATACTGAAATAATAATTGCTTTGGATTGCCCATAAATTCTACTACAATATTAACATGGTTTTAAACGTATTTATGCGATTTAAATAGAAAATTGTTAGAAAATATGAATGCTTTCATCGATAATTTCTCTCAATAACAATTCTAATATTGCCATTTAATCAATACATTCCACCCAAAAAGAAATTGTCACTCCCAATAATGCGTGCAAACAAAACCAAATCCCATTTGATGTGTTCAATTGCCTAATCCGCAACGTTAAAACAACTGCCAATTAACAGAATGGCAATCCGACAAATTAGCAGTTCCATCCAATAAATATGACGAATCGGCGCAATTCATAGCAATTGAGTACCTAAAATCGTAGTTTTGAATTTTATAAAATAATTGGCTTAACCTTTGATTACACTAGAACAACATGGAAAATAACCGACCCAACCCCGAAAACAAAAAACCCGGGGGATTCCGTTTCAACCCTTATTGGATTTATGGCGCCCTATTCCTCATTTTGATGGCGATGTTGTTCTTACCAAAAAACACAGGACAAAGTACCAATTGGAAAGAAACCCGTGAAATGATCATCCAAGGGGATGTGAAAAAAATGGTGGTTGTCAACGATCGTTTGGTCGAAATCTACCTCACCCAAGAAGCTGTACAGCAAAAACGTTATAAAGGTGTTCGCAAACGCCAAGATTACTTGGGCGGCACAGAGCCCAACTTCAGTTTTGAAATCGAGAAAGGATACCTAAACAACGAAATTCAGGACCTAAAGCAAACGCTGAAAGAAAAAAACTTAGACCCGCAATCGCTGGTGATTCATTATGAATCCCAAAGTGATGTTTTCGGTGAATTGTTCCAATGGATTTTCTTCATCGGCATATTCCTCATTTTCTACAATTTGATGTTCCGCAAAATGGGCGGTGGTGGTGGCGCTGGCGGTGGAGCGAGCATCTTCAACATTGGCAGATCCAAAGCACAGTTGTTCGACAAAGACACCAAGGTGAACAAAACGTTCAAAGACGTTGCAGGATTGGAAGAAGCGAAACTTGAAGTGATGGAAATCGTTGATTTCCTGCAAAATCCCAAAAAATACACCAATCTCGGTGGTAAAATACCCAAAGGTGTTTTGTTGGTTGGCCCTCCAGGTACTGGTAAAACCCTTTTGGCCAAAGCCGTTGCCGGTGAAGCAGGTGTTCCATTTTTCTCGCTTTCTGGTTCCGATTTTGTTGAAATGTTTGTAGGCGTTGGTGCGAGCAGAGTGAGAGATCTTTTCAAACAAGCCAAAGAAAAAGCACCTTGCATTATTTTCATCGATGAAATTGATGCGATCGGACGAGCACGTGGCAAAAACCTCATGCAAGGATCCAACGATGAAAGAGAAAATACATTGAATCAATTGTTGGCAGAAATGGATGGTTTTGGTACCGATAGCGGTGTCATCATCATGGCCGCAACCAACAGACCTGATATCCTCGATAGTGCTTTGATGCGTCCAGGACGTTTCGATAGACAAATCACCGTTGACCGTCCAGATTTAAACGGTAGGGAAGAAATCTTCAAAGTACACTTACAACCATTGACCAAGCTTTCTACCGATGTAGATGCTCATAAATTGGCTGCACAAACACCTGGATTTGCAGGTGCTGAAATTGCCAATGTTTGTAATGAGGCGGCTTTGATCGCTGCACGACACAACAAAGAAGCTGTTGATATGCAAGATTTTCAAGACGCCATCGACCGTGTAATTGGTGGTCTCGAAAAGAAAAACAAAATCATCAGCCCAGAAGAAAAATCCATTGTTGCTTATCATGAAGCGGGACATGCCATCGCAGGATGGTACTTGCCACACGCAGATCCATTGTTGAAAGTATCCATTGTACCTCGCGGTGTTGCTGCGTTGGGATATGCTCAATACTTGCCCAAAGAGCAATACTTATATCGCACCGAGCAATTGATGGATAGCATGTGTATGACCCTCGGTGGTAGAATCGCTGAAGCAATTTTCTTTGGTAAAATCTCAACCGGTGCTCAAAACGATTTAGAACGCATCACCAAACTGGCTTACAGCATGATTACCATCTACGGTATGAATAGCAAAGTAGGACATGTGAGTTTCCATGACCCACAAGGTGAATACGGTTACCAACGTCCCTATTCAGAAAAAACCGCTGAGTTGATCGATGAAGAAGTACGTGCTTTGATTCAAAAAGCCTACGACATTACAGAAGCATTGCTCACAGAGAAAAAAGCGGAGTTAGAATTGGTGGCCAAGGCACTCTTGGAAAAAGAGATTCTATTCAAATCTGATCTAGAAAACTTGATCGGAAGAAGACCATTCGATCCCATCGAAGACGCTGTAGTAGAGGCAGAAATCAATTCAACTGGAACCATTGAAACCCCAGCCATTGCAGAGGATAACAACTCCGCGATCCTAGCAAGTGAAGTAACATCCACATCTTCAGAAGAAGAAATCAAGGGTGATGATGCCAATCAGAATACAACGAATTCTGACGCGGATCAACAAGATTCAATTACCGATTAAAATATCAATTTGCCAACAGTTGTTGGAGTTGAATGAGGTTGTAATACATCCCTTTTTTCTCCAACAATTCGTTGTGGGTACCAGATTCAACCATTCTTCCTTTATCCATCACAACAATCAAATCCGCATGAATCACCGTTGATAAACGGTGAGCAATGATAATACTTGTTCTGCTCTTCATAAGTAATTCTAGAGCCTGCTGAACAGCCTTCTCGCTCTTGCTGTCTAAAGCCGATGTGGCCTCATCCAAAATCAAAATTTCTGGATCTTTCAACAATGCACGCGCAATGGCCAAACGCTGTTTCTGTCCACCACTCAACTTACCACCCCGCTCGCCAATCTCCGTTTCGTAACCATTCTCCATCTCCATGATAAACTCATGAGCATTGGCAGCTTTGGCCGCAGCAATCACCTCGTCCAAGGTCATCTCGGGCCTACCCAATGCAATGTTGTTTCTCACTGTTTCATTGAACAAGATACTCTCCTGATTCACAATGCCAATCAACTTGCGCAAATCCTCTTGTTTGAAAGATCTGATATCTGTGCCATCCAATGTAATACTACCCTCCGTTACATCGTAAAATCGCGCCACCAAATCAGTTAAGGTGGTTTTACCCGCACCAGATGGTCCAACCAATGCCACCGTCATTCCTTTTTTGATTACCAAATCAAACTCCTTGATTACTGGACTTCCATCCAAATAGGAAAATGCCACATGATTCAACCCCAATTCCTTTTCAAACGTGGGTTCATTCGATACAATTGGGTCTTCAACGGTTACAGGCGCCTCCACAAGCTCTTGAATCCTCTCAAGGCTTGCCATGCCTTTCTGGGCTGCGTACAACGCATTAGAAAACGCCTTAAACGGAGGAATCAACTGTGAGAAAATCGCAAAGTAGGTGAGAAAAAATTCTGGATCCAATTCGTGACGAAAAACCATACTGCCCCCCAACCACAACAACAACGCACTAACGCTGATACCTATGGTTTCGCTCATGGGCGACGACAAGTCATAACGACGCTGCACCCCAATATTGTTTTTGGTGTACATTTCATCTTGCTCATTATACTTTTTGGCAAAAAAACTGCTCGCGTTGAACGCCTTGATAATTCGAATTCCACCCAAAGTTTCCTCATAAGCACTCATTACTTTACCCAACAATTGCTGGTTCAAAGCACTGCGCTTTCTCAAAGACCGACCGATTAACCCAATAATCAATGCAGTAATGGGTAAAAATAACAATATGTAGAGCGTGAGTTTGGCAGACAGTACTACCAATGCCACCAAAAACAACAAGATGTTCAAGGGCTGAAAATACAAAGCCTCCAAAGACACCATCAATGCAAACTCAATTTCCTTGATATCATTGCTCATTCGCGACATCAAATCACCCTTTCGTTCATTATTGAAATAGGCAATGGGCAAATCCAAACATTTCTGGTAAACACCCTGCCTAATTTCCTGAATGCTACGATTTCTGATCAGCACCATAAAATTCATGGCCAAAAAACGAAAGCCATTTTTCATTACCGTAATGATTACCAAGGCAATGCACAAATATGCCAAGGCCGTAAACGGTTCACCCTTTGCCAAAGCACCAAACCATGATATAAATGACTGATATTGATCACTAAACCACTGTCCAACACCATAATTTTTACTTGAAAGTGCCTGCGCATTGGCTGAATCCTTTGAGAACAAAAATCTCAAAACTGGCATGATCATCATCAATGTAACCAGCTGAAACACCACATACAATAAATTGAAAAAGAAATTGGCGAAAATCAATCGCTTGTGGTTGCCCGCGTAATGCAAAAACTTTAATACTGCTTTCAAATCTGGGCGAAATTAATGAAATCAATACAACCGCAACAAAAAAGGGGGGCTATGCCCCCCTTTTTTGTTTGATATTTATCAAATTGATTACTGAATACTCAAGAAATCACTATACATGTCGCCACCCACGGTAACAACCTGTACGCGATACAAACCTGCACCCACGTTCAACTCCATGGTCAATGCATTGGATTTCATCATGTTGTTCATGCTTACCTCACGAACCAACTGACCTCCCATGGTGTACACTCTCACCATTTTCATGTCCTCTATACTGTTGATTTGTACGGTTCCAGTACTTGGGTTTGGATACATCTTGATTGAGGCAGCCGCAAACCCTTTCACCACACTGGCCTCATTGTCTTTGATCTTTAATGTCAACAAAGAGTCTTTACCAATAAAGCATGGACCTTGGGCATTGCGGATGGCAAAAATCAATATCTTATCTCCATCAGGATCACCATCGTCTGATATATTGGCACGGATGAAGAAACTACTTACGTTCTTCAATACATTGATCTTGCGCGTTGCAAAATCATAATCTGTAGGAGAAACTGCTGTACCGCCCGCAATTGCTACATCAAAAGAAAAATTCTCATCGGCAGGAATCACACTGAAATCCATACGGAATGAATCCGCAGGCTCAAAAATTGAATCTTTGCTCTTAGAGAAGTTTACCGTTGGCAATGTAGAGGCCTTGAAATCGTTAATTGAACGTGGCGACAAAACATATCTGCTCAAATAAGGTGAACTATTGTCAAACTGTCCGCCAATACCTGTTACATCAAAATAACCCACAGGAGCCGTTGAACCATCGATATCTGTTTCCGCATCAATGTTCAATGTATCAACCCTACCTGAAGTATTCATAACGCGTACGTTTTTAAATCCGTTTGCAGCCAATGCGGCAGATGGCCATTCTGCTGGATCCACCATTTTAACTCTGCGCATTTGAACCAAAACAGATTCTGTACTTTCATCCACACCGCTTACAACCTTGGCCTTTTTCAATGGTTGCGCAGTGGCAATCTTAATAATTGTATCCAATTTGTCTAATTGAACCAACCCTTGAAATTGATTTACTGAACCTTGAATCATGATACTATCACCCTCAGTAACCGTGTAACCGAATGTTTTAGGATTGGTAAACACACCCATTCCTCCAGTACCATCCATGATTGTGAAATTCATTCCAGCTACACGCATGTTTACACCATGAACAGTTCCAAACACCCTGCATCGTACGTTCAAACTATCAGCAGTTTTATTTGCATTGCTTTGTTTGTTGATGGTACCAATATTGTAAATTGGCAAATCATCATTCAACAATGTCACAATCAAAGTATCCTTACCTTTTGTGATTTTTGAATTAGACAAATTACCTAAACCAAAATATACCTTCTTTGTCAACTCGAAATTCTTGTCATCATAGAAAGGCACATTCACCACAATGGTATCTAATGTGCTAGAAGTTATATTGATGATTTTTGAAGTTGGGTTGAATTTGAAATCAACACCCTCAGTAGCAGTACTCAATGCAGTATAGCAACGCAAGGTAAAATCCGCATCTGCATCAGAGCGCGATGCAACACGAATCTTCACCGCCAAATTGCCAATGTTTTCCGTGATGGTTAACTTGCTATCAATAAACTCAATGGTTGCAGGACCATCATTATCTGTCATCACCAAAGTAATGATAGAATCCTTCATGTAAGCATTGCCAGTAACCTGACGCAGTAACAAAGTCACCGTATCGTTTGGATCAATGTTAAAATCATCAAATACTTTGGCGAAAATCATGATAGAATCACCTTTGGTAGTAGACCCCAAATTGAAGGTTGAGTCGTTACCCGATTTTCCCAATTGGAACTCTGAAGGAATATAAGTACTATCCCCTTTCGTTTTCACCAACAACGTCATTTTTGAAGCAACCGAAACAGGCTTATCCATTTTCAATGCAACCCCGATCTTACCAGCATTTTCTTTTACAACGATCAATGTTTTTGGAATTTCAATGTTCGCAATATCGTTATCAGCAACAGTCACGGTATGCGCTTTTTCGGTACCAATTACACAATTGCTTGGCTGATCCACACCCAATACAATGGTCTCAGGACCTTCAGCTGAGTTGTCGTCGTTTATGGTAATTACAGTTGTATCTGAGATAGCAGCACCTGACCCTTTAAATGTGATTGTTCTCTCAGTCAGTGTATAGTCATTGCCAGCGCCTTTTACCGCCGTTCCACCAGCCACGTAAAATCTTACTGTTTGATCTTTTTCATCGCTGAATTTTCTTGTTACATAAACATTGTATTTTCCAATATCCTCCTTGGTTGAAGAAGTTCTTGTCCAAAATTCAACCTTGGTTGGAACCAGCGCGGCATCATCATTGTCCAAATAAATGTGACTACCTGCACCACCAGATGCGTTTACTGTTGACTTTTTTGATGGACCCCAAACGCCATCAGCGTCGTTGTTCGCATAAACCAAAAACCCTGTACCTAAACTCAAATTCTCAATGCGCTTCAAACCACCAGACAAATTATTCGGAATAAAAGCAGACCACATACCCGATACGCCAATCACCTTGTTTTTCACCGCTGTGGGTGTGAGTGATTTCCATCCTGAACTCACCACTGAGTTCTCAACCATACCTATAGATAACGGACGCGTACCCGCTGAATTGGTTACATCAAACAAAGCCACAAATGTCTTTCCCACTGCTTGAGAACTACCCCAAACCAAAGTAGCATTTGAAGAAGCCGTACCATAGTCCATAAACGTAATTCCATCTGCACAATAGCCTATCAAAGTATCGTTGGTGGTTAAACCCAAAGCCAAAAATAAAGGATAAATGGTTTTGCCAGCAGCGAAACGAGCATTTGAGGTATTGATCAAACCAAACCAACCCTCATATTCACCCATCATGTTAGTCTCGAACGTATCGTTTTTTCCAGCAGTGCTCAATGACTGACTAGAGATATATTTAAACGTTCCGTTGCTGTTGTAGGTAATCATATTTCCTGCACCAGCTGTAGACAGTGAACGAGTTTTTAAATCAGTGGTATCAGAGCCTTTGGTAATGTATTTGTACTTCTCATTGGGCTTTAATCCATTGATTCGAATTCTAAAAATAATGGGAGTACGTGTTGTGTCACCCGTGGATGCCTTGGTTGCCGCCGCATACTTGGGCACCAAAATAGGTCCAATTTGTGTTGATGTAACCTGAGCCATCGCCTGACCCATCATTACAACACCCAAAAGCAGTAATATTTTCTTCATTTTATTCAGTTTTTAACAAATTTACGGTTTTTTTACGCCAATCAAAAATTGCATCAAACCGTGTAAGCCAAGCTCACCAAAGAAGCACTCACCACACCATTCACGTACATGCTCCTCAAACACCTCTCGGCTGTGGCCCCGGTAGTCACTACATCATCTACCAATGCCACATGGTCCCAATGATCGTCACACCCAACAAATTCAAAGGAATGACTCGTTTGATACCATCGATCCAACCGATTTTTTTTGGTTTGTGTTGCCGTCATTTTCGACTTAATAAGTACCTTTTCATTCACTGGAACTTTCAGCGATTTCGACATGCCCAAAGCAATCAAATACGCTGGATTATAGCCCCTTTTCTTCTCCTTTTTGGGATGCATCGGTACCGGAACCAAGTGTGAAAATGGCCTGTAATTAGGGTCTTTGAGCAATTCTTCCCCCATCAATTCGCCCAATTTTTCAGCCATCATCACGCCACCGTCATATTTTAATGCCTTCATCATCTTCGACGCTTCAGACTTCGCCTTGTAATTCAACAAAAAATAACCCCCAACCAACGGTGTTCTGCCCCACAGCGATTTTGCCACCGGATTCTCCATCCCATAACCATGAACAGAAAATGGCAAGTTTGCATAACAACTCCAACATATTTCCATTTCAGTCCTCAACAAATTGTCTGAACAACACGCACATAGCCTAGGAAATGCAAAATCCAGCCAATCTTCCAATGCAACTTTTACAAAACCCATGATCAAAAACTACAAAACATAGCACATCAACCCCATTTTCTTCAATCACCCCTACCATTGTTGCAAAAAACGCAGAACTTTGTAATATGGCAGGACCCCACTCTCAAGATCGCGACATACCCAAAGCCAAAATTTCCATCCAATCCTTTAAACACTCGCTGCGCCTGTTCAGATACATGTCTGCTCGCAATCGTTGGTGGTTTTTACTCGGCACGATTTTCCTTGCCATCAGCGCCGCAGCCTCTCTCATGTTCCCCAAATTACTCGGTGAACTTATGGACGGTGCCTTCGTTTACAATGGCGATAGCATCTCCAAAGCCCCCAACACTGAAGCCTTAAGGGAAGTCGCTGTTTACTTCGTGTATCTTTTCATCATTCAAGCCGTATTCAGCTTCGGCAGGATTGCCATCTACGTCCGCGTAACCGAAGACATGACCTACGGTTTACGAACCGATTTATTCAAAAGTGTCATCGGCCAAAACATGACCTTTCACACCAATCACAGAGTGGGTGAACTCCTCAGCCGATTCTCAGCAGATATCGCCCAAATTCAAGACGCATTCACCACCAATTTGGCGATGTTCTTAAGGCAAATTTTGGTTCTATTGGGTGGGGTTGTTGTTCTTTTTTATACATCATCGAAATTGGCCGTTTTGATGCTCGCTACCTTGCCAGCCATCATCATCGTAGCACTCATTTTTGGTCGATTCTTGAGAAAAAAATCCAAAGAACTCCAAGACACTACAGCAGCCAACAACGTCATCGTAGAAGAATCACTCAGTGGCATCATGTCTGTTAAATCTTTCACCAACGAAGTTTTCGAAAACGAACGATACCAAGCCTCGGCACTCCAATTAAAAAAAGATTCTATCCTCAGAGGATACTGGCGCGGCACCTTCAGCTCCTTCATCATCATTTGTATGTTTGGCGCCATTGTATGGCTCATTTACCAAGGACTTGGTCTCGTTCAAGCAGGTGAAATGGGTGTTGGAGAATTGTTTAACTTTATGATGCTTACCGCTTTCGTTGGCAGTAGCATTGGTGGCATGGCCGAACAATTTGTGCAAATTCAAAAAACGCTAGGCTCCATCGAACGCGTACTTGAACTCATCGATACACCCACCGAAATTCAAGAAAAACAAACTTCTTCAAACAATCCCCAATCGCTCAAAACACTTTCTCCCAACTGGGATGGCGCCATACATTTCCAAAACCTGTCTTTTTCATACCCATCCAGAAACGATAGCCCCGTCATTAAAAACATAGATCTCACCATCAAACAAGGTGAAATGCTAGCCCTCGTTGGCCCTTCCGGTTCTGGAAAATCTACCCTCGCAGCATTGCTCTACCAATTTTATCAACCCACCCAAGGCAATATCCAGCTCAACGGTACACCCATTACAAATTTTGATATCACAGATTATCGCCATGGTTTCGCCTTGGTTCCTCAAGAAGTGATGCTCTTTGGTGGAAGCATTTACGATAATATCCGCTACGGCAAACCCACAGCATCAAACGAAGAAATATACGAAGCGGCCCAAAATGCAAACGCAGCTGAATTCATCGAATCCTTCCCCGAAAAATACAACACCTTAGTAGGTGATCGCGGAATGCGGTTGTCTGGCGGACAAAAACAACGAATCGCCATCGCTCGGGCCATGTTGAGAAATCCAAAAGTACTGATCCTCGATGAGGCAACCAGCGCCTTGGATTCTGACAGTGAAATTCAAGTGCAAACCGCCCTCAAAACCCTCATGCACAACCGAACATCCATTGTGATTGCCCATCGCCTAAGCACAATCCGCCATGCCAATGTCATCGCATTGATCAAACATGGCGAAATCATCGAAAAAGGAAGCCATGAAGAACTGATGGGTATTTCAGGCGGACAGTATCGCAGAATGGTAGAACAACAAATAGACCCCAGCGATTTCTTCCAACAGACTTAAACGCATGCCATGAAGACCAGATTTTCAAACCCTTTATTCGCAATACCTTGTCGGCGATTTCGTTTGCCCAACATGGCCCTCGCACTCAAATGGGTTTTGTGTTTGTTCTTCATCTCTTGCATCACCAATGTCACAAAAGCACAACCCAAACGGTCTCCGTCAGCCACCCAAATCGAAGACCCGAACAAACAAATTGCCCATATTCTGTTCGAACAAAATGAATTTGCCAAAGCCAATATATTACTAGAAGACATCGTAAATGCTGACCCTTCAGACGAATTGAGCTACAACAGATACATGATCTGTTTGGTGAAACTTGGCGAACAAGACAAAGCCATCAAATGGATCAAAAAACGAATCAAAAAAGCAGAAAATCCGTTGAGTTATGTGGTAGATGAATGCTGGATCAACACCACCTACCCCGATTCCCCGGACAAAATCAAGCATTCCCAACGCGCTGAAGAATTACTACAACTCATCATCGATCAGTTGGAAAATCGCGCGCAAGAACAAATGGGTGCCTCTCATTTTTATGTCGCCAATCGGTTCGAACAACATGGATTGAAGAATTTTTCCATCAGTGTGCTTCAAGCAGCAGAAAAAACCCTGGGCGAAATACCTGAAATTTCCAATGAACTTGCCATGCTTTACATGGAAACCGGCAACCGCGAAAAAGGACTTGAAAAATATACGAACATGATGCTCATGGGCATGCCTTTTGAATCCATCAAACCCGTTTTTGAAAGCCATATAACCGATAGCCTCGATTATGCAATCATGCAAAGATTGTTGCTCAAAAAAATTCAAGAATACCCTGAAATCACAGCCCTCTCCGAAGGCCTCAAATGGACGTTCATCAAACAAGAAAACTGGGGCGCCGCATTTTTGTATACCAAATCACTCGATAAGCGTCTCAAAGAAAATGGTGAGCGGGTTTTTGAATTGGGACAGCTATGTCAATCAAACAAGAATTTCACCGTTGCCATTCAGTGTTTTGAGTATTGCATCAACCTGAAAGAGACCTGTTTTGATTTGATCCAATCGCAATCGGCATGGATTGATGTAAACTACGAAAAAACGCTCCTCGGCAATCCCAGCAACGAAGAAATCATCGCCCTGAAAAATCGAATGCAAGCATTTGAAAACCAATATGGCTTGCAAGAATCGGCACTAAATAACGCATTGCGATATGCGCAGTTGTTGGTGCAATACGATAGCTTATTCACAAAAGAGCGGAATCAAAAACCCGAATCCAATCTCACTAAATTCCCAGAAACTCCATTGAAGGAGGCCGAAAACCTACTCAGAAAGTACCTAAACGAAGGCAGCTACATCAAAAAAACCTCCTTGGCCAAAGTGAAAATTGCACTCGGAGATGTGCTACTGGCAGGTGGCGATGTTTGGTCGTCGGAACTGCTATATGCACAGGTAGAAAAGGATTTCAAAGAAGAGGAAATGGGACAATTTGCCAAATTCAAGCGAGCAGAGCTCAGCTTCTTTCGAGGCGATTTCGATTGGGCGAGCATGCAGTTAGACGTTTTGAAAAGCGCAACCACACAACTCATCAGTAACGATGCCATGGAATTGGCTTTGGTGATCATCGACAACCTAGGAATAGATAGCAATTACAGAGCGCTCCAATGGTACAGTCGTGCATTATTGGCAGAGAAACAACAACACCATCAACAAGCTTGGCTATTTTTAGACAGTGTGGTTCAGGAATTTCCGGGTCATGCATTGTCTGATGAAGTGCTTTTCGTAAAAGCCCGAATGAAAAAAAACCAAGGTAAATTCGCCGAGGCTGCTGAGTTGTTGGAAACCTTGGCTTTGGCTTTCAATTTTGATATTTTGGCCGACAATGCTCTGTATCAGTTGGGGATGCTATATGCCTATCAACTCAATCAGCCGGAAAAAGCCCAAGCCACATTCGAAAAACTCATCGAAAAATACAACAGCTCTGTTTATCTTGTGGATGCTCGGCGAGAATACCGAAAAATTCGTGGCTATTGAGTTAATTGCAGCATGAATTTCACCCGCCCAACATCAAAGTCCATTCCTCTGGCAATATTGGGTCTTTTCGCCTTCTTTGTTGCACCTACGGTCACCGCACAGATCAACAACGATATTTTTAGCCTTACGCCAAAGCGCTACTATTCTTTTGGTAAAAAGAAACTTCAGTATCTTGATAGCATGGTTCAAGGGCTGGACTCTGCCAACACCAAACAACTGGATAGTGTTAAGAATGATTATTTCATCGCAAAGGACGAAGAGGAATTTGAAGAATCAGCACGAGGCATGTCACAACTTCGTATGAAACCACATTGGGGCTTTCTTCATTACAACAAAGACAACGAATATCTTCAGCGCATCAATCCAGGCGAAACCTTTTTTGGCAATCAATTGTGGGGGTTTAATACATTTACCTTGGGGAAATCTGATGATCAAACTGAAACCATTCAACTCTCCTTGGGGGGGTTGGTTAAGTACGATTTTGGGGGATACGAATCCAAACTGAGATTCAGTCCCATCATGCAAATCAAACTGCAAACCAAAAAAGGCACCCTAATCGCAGGAAATTTGATCTCCCAAACCCAACACAACATGCCAGAGCCAATGATCAACTACGACTTGGCCTTCAAACGCCCGGTAGAATATGGCACCCAGGTTTTCAAGAAAACAAAACATTGGGATACTGAAGCTTGGCTAGATTGGCGACAATTGATTGATACGCATACGTTCCGACAAGAAATCATCTCATTTGGAACGCGTTTGGAATACCAACTTTTCGAGTCGCACCAACACGCCCTTAATGCCAAAATGCAGGGGTATTTGATGTTGCTACATCGAGGTGGCGAAGGCTTCCGATACTTTTTGCCATTGATGAATCGCGGAACATATTCTGCAGGATTTACTTTGTTTTCTGATCGCAAAGAAGCCAAATATTGCAACATCCCCAAGTTTACACTGAACGCTTGGGCATTTTATCAAAAGGATTTTTCACCGCAATTATCGCAACCGATGCGGGAAGGCACTGCCCTGATGGTGAATGTGGGTATTCGATTGAACCGCAACCAACAGTTGATCTTTACCGGATACCAAGCCAATAAATTTACCACCCCTTTGGGCGCCCAATTCTATCAGTGCGTCAACGAAAGCAATCCCATCTATTTCAGCGATACAAGAAACATCGTTGCCGCAAGATTCATCCAACGGTTTCATTTGGTTTCTCAGCGATTCCAGTTGGAAAGCCGGCTAGAACCCATTTTTGATTTGGACGAGAAATTCTTGTTGTATTCGCTGGGTTTGTACTTAAAATACGCCATCTGATTCTGCTGCTTCAATCAGCGCGACACAATCAAAGGGTATAAGAAAAACCCCATTCCATGTAATCAGCCGTAGACAAATGTGCTTTTAACCGAGCGATTGCTTGCAACCGCGGATTTATGTGGTAACTCAATCCAACGCCTTCATAATAGGACCGTTTGATGTCTTTCGGACGGTATAAGTAGAATCCCGCATCAGCCAAAATCCCCCATCGACCAAACTGCCACCTGTGACCGAATGTCAATGCTACCTCGGTATAATCCTTGAATCCCACTTCATCTGAATTGGTGCCAAATTTTGTGTACGTGTATGACTTATCAAAAAAGACATTCACCCCATAACGCCAGCGATGGTTCCGATTTCCTGTGGAGTGTTCAGCCACATAATCCAACAAAACATTTGTGAACGTCGCACGCTGATCCAGTTCAATTTGCCTGCGACCCATTCTGAAACCTATGCTATGCAACCAAAGTTTAGGGTCAAAACCCATACAACTCTCATATGTAGAAGGATGTTTCCAACCACGGTTAGGACATTCGCGTAAATCGCTGATTTCTGTGCGATGAACCCCTACGCGTTGCTTGTCGTTGTATGGTCGAAAGTAACTATGTACCAATGATTTCTTCAATCCCAAAGCCAGATAAGGCACATTGATACCAAAATTGGGCTGACTCCAGTTGGCGTTGCTAAAATGCATCAGCCCAACTTCCATATTCAGCTTCCATAGGTGTTCTATTTGGGTACTTTGAGCGATTTTTTTACCCGGCCAAGAGACCAATTCCCAGTGGTGACCCAACTGCATCGTCCCATTCCACCGACTGCCGATGGCCACGTTTTTGGGGTTTTCTATAGCATCAAATTTTTGCGTTAAATAACCCAATCCCATACCAAACAAGAAATAACCATTGCGACCGGATTGCGCCATCAGCATCGCACCAGATCCTATGCCATATCCCGCAACATCACTGCCAAGGTCCATCAAATTCACAGTAAATCCATAGGTGATTTGATCCCCAAATGCACCCTGTCCTTCGGGGGCCATCATCGCTGCACGGTAGCGAAAACCAACACCAGTTACATGTTTATACATCGCCATCATATCGTAATGATGGGGTAGTAAAAATCCTCGGAAAGGTTGAACAGACCATTCGGCCGAATGATTCACAATGGGTGCATAGGCCACCCCTGCGGTTTCTGTGATTGAATCCAGCGAATTCCCTGAATCCTTGACTGAAACGGAACTTTGCGCACCTACCGCTTGGTTTAGCAGCATAAATGCCATCAAACCGAGCGACTTCCGAACCATTACTTACTCGTTTTATCGGTGGCGAGCACCATTTTAATACCCAAATTCGCACCCACCTGCATCACATCCACCATGTCTTGTACCTTGAGATCTTTGTCTAAACGAAGCACAACGTTGAGCAAACTTTTGCCTTCATCAGACACGCCCGCTTTTTCTTTTTCTTCAGCCAAAATATCGTCCAAATCATCAAATGCCACGCGGTCTTGTTCTATGTAAATACCCAATTCTTCCGCATCTCCAGACCCTTTATTCTCAATCTTTACCGTTAATGGCAACGTTTTGGTTTCCATTTGAGTGGTTGTGGAAGCCTTGGGCAACATGATATTAATGACATTGGGATTTGCCAATGTACTCGCAATCAAGAAAAACAACATCAAAAAGAACATGATGTCGTTCATAGAAGAAGCCTCAACTTCAGCTTCTTCGCGTCTGCGGCGACCTACTTTCATGGTCTTAAATTTAGTGATTAGACTTGTTAAGAACTTCCAAGAAACTCAAACTCTGTTCTTGCAAACGTTCTGCAAAACGATCTACTTTACGAACGAACAATTGATAGCCAATGAACGAAATAATTCCCACCAGCAAACCGGCAAAACTCGTTACCATTTTAATATACAGACCTTCCGAAATACCCCCGATTTCCAAACCATTGGTTTGTGCGATGGTATAGAAAATGTTGATTACACCCCAAATCGTTCCTACAAAACCCAACATCGGTGCAATACGGGCAATCAAACTCAAATAACCCAAATTGCCTTCCATGGCGCTCAATTCCACATTGGCCCTGGTTTCCATGGCACTTTCAATCTCACGCATATTGCTACCCAAAAAGTTCAAACCCGTTGCCATCACCTGACCCTGCGCAGTGTTTGTACGCTGGCAGTATGCCAATGCCGCATCCGGACGATTTTCTTTCAAATTGTCTTTGATAACACTCACCAAGTTTTGATCGATTTTGGTTCTGTTATTGATATAAATAAAGCGCTCGATGATGAAATAAATGGCGATCAACATACACAACGCCAAAAAGATCATAACCACGCCCCCTTTGGTCATAATTTCCAATACTGGAGCGGAAACGTGTTCTGTTGTTGCGGCCACAGCCTTTCCAGCAGCCGAATCCTGCGGCGATGCCGCTTGTAACAGTGTGAATGCGAATGATAACATATAATGCGAATTAAGGAGTTAAATTGAGAGTATAACGCGATTGTAGACCAAAAATTATCCCCAGCAGAAAGGAAACTATTTTAAGTTGGTAGCCCCACCACTCAAAACAAATTTGGTGACATCACCGCTTTCCTTGTCGATCCGCCTCACCCGGCTTTTATCAACCACAGTGGTTTCGCCCGATAGCGTGTAACTGTATGGCAAGTAAACCGCACAGCAATGTGGCAATCCAACCGCACTCATATCCTCCTGCGTAAGGAATCCAATTTTGTAGACACCCTCAGAAATTTCAACAACCACAGGCTTGGTGAATTTCTTTTTCTCACCCATAAACGCCTCCGTCATATCCTTTGTAGTACCAAAAATGAAGTTTAACCCCGGCGCCTTTTCAATGATGCCCTCCAAAAAGCCCATGATCTGTTGCGCTATTACACCTTTGGTGAAAAATCCGATGACAGTGATTGCCGCCAGTGCTGTAATCGCATAAAGCAAAATTGCTCCAATAGAGAGTTTGTCTAAATACAAATAGGAGCCAATGCCTTTCAATATCCAACTCAAAATACCCACTGTTATCGCCACTGGTAACACAACCAATAGGCCACGCAGGAAATAGCTAATGAAAAGCTGTCCGGGACTGCGCAAGCGGGATTTAATCAACTGATCATAGGGAGTATATTGGTTTTTCGACATTTGAAATAGTGCTAATTTTTGTTTTGTAATTGTATCAAATCTAAACCTATGTCTTTGCGATGAAATTTCCCATCGAACTGCACCATAGTGGCCAACTCATTGGAACGATTCAATGCAGCAGGAATATCGCTTCCCAAAGAAGTAACCGCAATTACTCTACCGCCATTGGTCTGTATTTCGTTGCTCACTGTTTTTGTTCCCGCATGAAAAAGCCATTGATCTTGCTCCAAATTCGATGGTAATACAATCACTTTTCCCTTTTCGATATCACCGGGGTATCCTGCCGAAACCAAGAAAATTGTAGCCGCAGTTCTATCATCCAATTCTACATCCACAGCATCCAAATTACCATCCGCCATTGACTCCAATAAATCCAACATCGACGTTTTCAATCGAGGGAAAATTGCTTCAGTTTCAGGATCGCCCATGCGAACATTGTATTCAATCACAAATGGATCGCCGTTTACATTCATCAAGCCCACAAACAAAAACCCTTTGTAGGGATGGCCTTCGGCGATTAATCCATCGTACGTGGGTTTCAGAATTCTGTCCTCCACCTTTTGCATGAAGTCTGCATCGGCGAATGGCACCGGAGAAATGGCACCCATGCCACCTGTATTTGGACCTTCGTCACCATCAAAAATCCGCTTATAATCCTTGGCCGAAGCCAACACCTTCCAACCTTTTCCATCACTGATGCCAAAAACACTCAATTCAATACCCTTCAAGAACTCCTCAATCACCACCACTTCACCAGCTTTACCAAATCTACTGCCATCAGTCATCTCTTTTAATGTGGCACAAGCCTCTTCAAAAGAAGATGTGATAATCACGCCCTTACCTGCCGCCAATCCATCAGCCTTCAAAACATAAGGTGGCTCTAACGTTTTCATAAATTCTGCCGCAGCGTCCAAATCGGTCAATTGAAATGATTGATATCGCGCCGTTGGAATGTTATGTCGACCCATAAAAGCCTTAGAGAAATCTTTCGATCCCTCTAATTGTGAGCACCAAGCGCTAGGTCCAGCCACTTTAATTGTTAAGCCATCTTCTGCAGCATGTGATTCAATGAAGTCTGTAATACCAGCAACCAAAGGGTCTTCATTGCCCGGAATCACCAATTGAATATCCTTCTCCTTGCAAAACGAATACACAGATTCCAAATCCGTTGGGTTCAAGGTTACATTGGTACCAAATTGTGAAGTACCCGCATTTCCAGGTGCAATAAACAATTGATTGAGCCTTGTACTTTCGCGCAATTTCATTGCAAACGCATGTTCCCGGCCGCCAGATCCTAATAGTAAAACATTCACAAAACAAAGATACCCAATTCACGGAAATCAGCCACCTTCACACGCCACCAAAACACCGAGAATTACCCACAATTATCGCAACCTCAAAGCAGCCGCTACGGCAACAACAGCAGTTTCTGTACGAAGAATTTGTTCACCCAAATCCAAAGGCTTCCATCCCTGATTTTGAGCAGCTTCGAATTCCTTCACAGAAAAATCACCTTCCGGACCTATCATTACAGCCGCCGGCAATTTCACCTCCGCCATTCCCGCCTTTTCACCTTCGCCACAATAAGCAATGTATTTACCTGCGATGTGTTTCGCCATTTCCATCGCCTCTTTGAATGTTACCACCTTGATCTGTGGCATCCATGCCCCGTGACTCTGCTTCATGGCCGACAAAGCCACTTTCTGCAATCGCTCCACATTCACTCTTCCCCGTTCCCCATGATCACTTTGAAATAAAGTAAATTCCGTTACGCCCAACTCGGTAATCTTTTCACAAGCCCATTCCATCCGATCTCCAGCTTTGAGAATGGCCATCAACATGTGCAATTCCAAAGGTTTATTAATCTGTATGGATTCGATAATCCTTACCGAAAACCCCCCTTTACTTGCATTCTCAATTGTGCCGCGCATACTCAATCCAGCACCATTGGTGAAATGAATTTCATCGCCCACACCATACCGAAGTACTTGAATCGCATGCTTGGATTCTACCTCATCAAAAAATGCCAAATCACCTTCTATTTTATTACAGTAAAAGGTGAAGTGACCAGGCATAAGTATTTACAATAAAATAAGTTAATTTAAAATTTATTCCAAGTGGTACCCTCTTTACCATCCTTGATTTCAAAGCCCTTCTCTTTGAGCTCATCGCGAATTTGATCACTCAAAGCCCAATTTTTTTCTGCTTTGGCTTTGGCGCGCAACAGCAACAAAATCGACATCGCATCTTCTAGCCCATCGTTCACACCATCCAACTCAGCTACCATACCCAAAACACCCATGCAATAATCTTGAATGATTGATTTCATGTCCATTTTGGTTTGTTCGGTAATGTGATCATTGCCATCGTTCACCACATTGATTCTTCTCGCCAACTCAAACAAATGGGCAATCACTTGAGGTGTGTTTAAGTCCTCATTCAAACTGTCTTTGATGCCTGCCAGCAAATCGTCTACAACACAAGTTGCACCTGATTCAACCGTGGGCAATCCATCAACCAACTTGAACGCCGATTGCATTCTTTGCCAACCCTTTTGAGCTGCCAACAAAGCATCATTGCTAAAATCCAAAGTCCCGCGGTAATGCGCCTGTAGCACAAAGAAGCGTAAAGTCATTGGAGAATATGCCTGGGCCAACAAAGGATGAGTGCCAGTAAACAGCTGCTCTACCATGATGCCATTGCCCAAACTTTTGGCCATTTTCTGACCATTGATCGTAATCATATTGTGATGAACCCAATATTTCGCGGGGTTGTGATTGTGGGCAGCCGTACTTTGCGCTATTTCACACTCGTGATGAGGAAATAACAAATCCATCCCGCCACCATGAATGTCGAAATGATCACCCAAATACCTCGCACTCATTGCACTACATTCAATGTGCCATCCCGGAAAACCCTTACCCCAAGGACTGCTCCACTGCATGATGTGTTCCGCAGAAGCCCGCTTCCACAAAGCAAAATCATTTGGATTGCGCTTCTCGTCTTGACCCTCCAAGGAACGACTTTGATTTCCAGCACCTGCCTGCAAATCTTCCAAAACTCGCCCACTCAACGCGCCATAGTGCTGATTTGCGTTGTATGCCATCACATCAAAATACACCGAACCATTCGATTCATAAGCCAACCCTTTCTCCATGATGGTTTGTATCATTTCGATTTGTTCGATGATATGTCCAGTGGCGCGTGGCTCAATGCTCGGCTTTAACACATTCACTCGATCCATCACCGAATTGTAAGCATCGGTGTAGGTTTGCGCAACTTCCATCGGCTCCAATTGCTCCACCTTGGCCTGTTTTGCCAACTTGTCTTCGCCCTCATCGGCATCGCCCACCAAATGACCTACATCGGTAATGTTTCTCACAAAGCGAACCTTATACCCCTGCAAAATGAGGTATCTACGCAGAACGTCGAACACAATCGGACCTCTTACGTGGCCCAAATGCGGCGGTCCATAAACAGTAGGTCCGCAAACATATATGCCCACATGATTGGGTGAAATCGACTCGAAAACTTCGAGTTTCCTGCTCAGTGTATTATATATTTTCAGCGAATCCATGTCTTTTATTTTTATTACTTCTTTCCGATGAGGATTTATCTGGCAGCGTACATCGATTGATAATAATCGGCATAAGCACCCGAAGTCACCCGGTCTAACCACTCGGTATTTTCCAAATACCAATCAATTGTTTTATCAAAACCTTGGTCAAAGGCCACACTTGGCGACCATCCCAATTCATTCTCCAATTTGCTTGCGTCTATCGCATAGCGGAAATCATGACCCTTGCGATCAGTTACGTAGGTAATCAATTTGGCAGACTCACCTTCGGCACGACCCAATTTGCGGTCCATGATCTCACAAAGTTTGTGAACCAAATCAATGTTCTTCCATTCGTTATTGCCTCCGATGTTATACGTTTCGCCGTCTTTTCCGTTGAAATAAATGGTTTCAATGGCGCGCGCATGATCCTCAACCCACAACCAATCGCGAATGTTCTCCCCTTTTCCGTAAACGGGCAATGGTTTGTTGTTCGTAATGTTATGAATCATCAAAGGAATTAGCTTTTCAGGAAATTGATGACTGCCATAATTGTTGGAGCAGTTGCTAATCACCATTGGCAGTTTATAGGTTTCGTGGTAAGCCCTCACAAAATGATCTGAGCTCGCCTTTGAAGCGCTGTAAGGCGAATTGGGATCGTAGGGCGTTTCTTCAGTGAATTTGCCATCGTCGCCCAAAGTTCCGTAAACTTCATCTGTACTTACGTGGTAAAAACGACCTGCCGATGTATCAGCATGCGCTTTGTAAGCATTCAACAAAACCACTGTACCCACCACATTGGTCATCACAAAGTCAATGGGATTGGTAATGCTGCGATCCACATGACTTTCGGCGGCCAAATGTATCACGCCATGAATCGTGCGAGATGTAAACAGGGCCTCCACCGCTGTTTTATCTGTAATATCTATCCGAACAAACTCATAATTGGCAGCCTTTTCCACGTCTTTCAAATTCTCCAAGTTGCCTGCATAAGTAAGCACATCCAAATTGATGATATGCAAATCTGGATGATTCTGCACAAACCTTCTAACTACGTGGCTACCAATAAAGCCCGCGCCGCCTGTGATGATAATATTCTTTTTACTCATGAAGTTTCAAAATTACTATGTTCGAAGTGCTGTTTGAGAGAAAAATTTGTGTTACTCAGGTTTTACTGATTTAATCACTACCCGAAGTGGCGCATAGGCAGGCACGCCAATTCTTCCCCGATTGCCATAACCATTGGAAGATGTCACCAAAAACTCTCCTTCTTCGCCTTCATTCAAATAGAATGGCAAAATATTTAAGCACTTCACATCGTATATCGCCAAAGCGGATTCAAACGGATCCACACCCACTTTCTCAGCCTTATACATCCTGCCCTCCATCGATGAATTCACAAGCAAAGTGCCATCGATATTAAACACTTCACAATGAAATGTCGCTGCCTTTGCGGATTTCAAAGCCGGTGCATTTTCTAACCTGCGCTGCTCAATATCGTAAAACCCATTTGCCCGCTTGATCCGATATTTGATCATTTTGGTTGAATCCAATAACCAACCCCCATCGGCCAGGCCTTTCACCATGTTTTTCGATGCAAAATCGTCGATCATTTTGTTTTCCGCCATGATGCGATTCAAAAACTTCTGATTTCGGTAGGCATCGTAATCTTCCGCGCTCAACACTTTATCTACCCGAATGATAAACCTCGCCTCTTTTCCCGCTGCCAATAAACCAATCAAAGGAGATCCCCCAATCTTTTGTTTCAAACTATCGGTGCTGATTTTTACCTCCACTTCAGTACCCGTGCCCATCATCATTAACGCCTCCAACAATTCATTGTTTGGTTGCAATGGATAGGGCAATTCCTCCAGTGTATCCGACTTAAAACTGTTCTCAAGTGTATCTCCGTCTGGACCAATCAACATGTGATTCAACAACATAAAATGATGCGGGCCATATGGTTTCTTCAAGGGTTCACCTTGGGTAAATCGATACACCAAACCCCTTTCGCTGGTTTTAAATCCACCATTGCAACTCAACATCAATACCATGGGAGCCAGCAAAGCAATCAACCAAATGTTTTTTTTCATACTTCCTTTATTTTGAAATTTCATTATATCGCCTGCAATTCCAGCTTGTAATCCAATACGGCCTGTCTAAACTTGGCCACGGTGGCCTCTAAAGTGTCTGTGCTCTGACCACCAGCGGCATTTCGATGTCCGCCCCCTTCAAAGTATTTACCAGCAAATTCGTTGGCTGGAAAAGTCCCTTTGCTTCTAAAGCTCATCTTTACCCGTTCTGTTCGATCAATGATCAACACGCTAAAAACGATGTCTTTCAATCCGAGGCCAAAATTCACCAATCCCTCTGTGTCGCCTGTTTGTACATTGAATTTTCGCAATTCATCTCTATCCAAATGAATCAAAGCCGTTCTACATTCTGGTATGATTTCCAATTTTTTATACAAACTGTACCCGAACAACTTGCTTCGATCCAAAGAAAAAACGTCGTAAATATTGGCATGTATGTCTAAATGATTGGCGCCATGTTCCATCAAATCCGCGGCCAATCGCAAAGTAAATGGCTTTGTATTGTTGTGTTGGAAATTTCCGGTATCTGTCATTAAACCCGTGTACAAGCACGTGGCGATATCCGCATCAACAAAATTCGCCCCAAAAGCATCTTTAATCCAAAGATAAACCAACTCACAAGTGCTAGAAGCTTGGTGATTCCAGTAGGTAAAATCGGCAAATTCTTCTGGCTCTAAGTGATGATCCATCATTACTTTAACCCCCTTTGATTCACGTACCAAATCACCCAACTGATTGATTCTTGAAAGTCTATTGAAATCCAAACAAAAAACCGCATCGGCCAATGCCACTTTTTGCGCAACCAAATCCGGAACTGCCTCAAAATCCAACACATCTGCATTTCCAGGAAGCCAAAACAAATTTTCTGAATAATCCGTGGGTGTACAAACCACCACATCGCTCACAAAATGTTTCAAAAACGCACACAATCCCAAGGTAGAACCCATGGCGTCGCCATCAGGTTTATGGTGTGTAGTAATCACAACAGAGGTGAGTTTTCTGTCTTTGATTTTCTGTACGAGCGCGGAAGTATTGTTGATTAACATGGAATACTACAAAAATACGCCAAACAGAAGGTATTTTTGTATGACAATGGGTTCTGAACAATACCAACTTATCACCTTGCCAAATGGATTGCGCATCGTTCATCAGCGCGTTAAAGGTACGCAGTTGGTACATGCCGGTTTCTCCATTCAAGCGGGAAGCAAAAACGATGGCGTGCATCCTGGTCTCGCACATTGCCTTGAACACATGTTATTCAAAGGTACTACGCGCCGAAAAACCATTCACGTGCTCAACCACTTGGAAGTGGTCGGCGGTGAGCTCAACGCATACACCACCAAAGAAATCACCACCATTTACGGCACCACTCAATCTAAACACCTCACCCGTCTTACCGATATCCTTTGCGATGTCGTTTTTCGGTCTACATTCCCCGAAGGTGAACTAGAAAAAGAAAAGAAAGTCATCATCGATGAAATCAACATGTACCTCGACACCCCAGAGGAGAACATTTTTGATGAATTTCAAGAGCGAATTTTTGCCGGACATCCATTGGCCCACAACATACTTGGCACAGAGGAATCTGTGAACGAAATCAGTCAATTGGCACTGAAGAACTTTGTTTCAACCCATTACCAATTCCATAACATGGTGTTTTCGGTGGTTGGTAATGTTTCTATTGAGCGTGTACTGAGTGCATTGAATCGTTTCTTACCTGATGCCGGCGAATTGTCTTCAAGCCCCACCGTGCCCCAGGGACAAATACACACATCCAATGGGGCCCAATCAGTTCAAACTGTATTGCATAAAGCCGAAGGCGCTGCAACGACTTTCACATCTCCATCGCCATTCATCGAAACCAAAAAAACGGATTTCAACCAGGCCTATGCCATCATTGGAAGCTTGGCTTATGAAATGGATCATGAAAAAAGATGGACCCTTCTTTTGATGAACAATTTTTTTGGGGGACCAGTGCTCAACAGCAGACTCAATCTTGCCATCCGTGAAAAATACGGATATACCTACAACGTGGAAAGTGGTTATAGTGCATTCGCAGAAACCGGGTTGTTTCATTGTTTTGTGGGCAGCGAACCCAAATACATCCAAAAATCAGTGGATCTCATTTTCAAAGAAATCAAAAAATTGAGAACCCAATCTTTGGGCAGTTTGCAACTGTCAAGGGCCAAAAATCAGTATGCCGGTCAACTCATATTATCGAATGAAAATCGCAGCGGATTGATGATGCATTTGGGACAGAGTGTATTGAGAAAAGGCAAAGCAAATAGCATTGAACATGCCATCGATTGCATCAATCAAGTGACTGTTCAAAACATCATGGATGTTGCCAATGAATTGCTCAATGAAAATCAATTCAGCCAACTGCGGTATGTGCCGGAAAATGAGTGAGTAATTGCCGCATTTCCAATCCTTGATCACCGAAGACCTTTTCCAATTTAAATAGTCTGTTTATTGTTCAGCACGCCACATTTTATACCCTTTCCATGCCAAGGGAATGTATATGAAATACAGAATGGCCGTGATCCAGTTGTCATTGGCAATGTACAAAGGGATATAAACAACATCTACAAGTATCCAAACCCACCAATTTTGAATCCATCGTTTGGCTTGCATGTATAAGGCCGAAAGACTCAACATCAGCAAAGCGGCATCTACATAAACGTACTTCGGTACAGAGGGTATTTGCGAGCCAAGTAAAAATTGAAAGGAGCCCGCTTGAACAAACATCACCCAGGGATAATAGCAAACACCACCTACAAGCAATACGCGCCAAAATGATCGGATATTTGCCCATGAAGGTTTGGAATCGGTACTTGAATCACCGCACTGTTTTCGCCATTTGTACCAACCAAACGATTGAAAGCCAAGAAAAACAACGTTTAAAAAGGCATCCGAATACAATCCGCCACCAAAAAAAACAAACACATACATGATAGATCCCATCATCGCTATGGGCCAGTTATATATGCTATTTTTTGCAGCCAAAATCACACACCACAACGACAAAATTGCGGCTAGCAACTCAAACCAATGATCCCTGAAAAACAAGGCAAAAATGTCAATTCCCTTGCCCATGGTTTCAGATATTGTTAGTTGTAGCGCGATTTCACTCATAACGATGGAGCAACAAAAGTACGGCGAGAATTCAGCGAATTTCACGTTTGAAAAGCAAACCCCTTTCGCCTAACTTTGTTTAAATAATCAAACTAAAAATACATTTATGTTCGAATTACCCGCATTACCCTACGCCCACAACGCTTTGGAACCGCACATCGATGCGCGCACCATGGAAATCCACCATGGCAAACACCACCAAGCCTATGTAAATAACCTCAATAACGCTGTTAAAGGAAACGCAGCCGAAGGCATTGAACTCTCTGAACTCGTTCACAACATCTCCAAGTACAGCCCAGCCATTCGCAATAACGGTGGCGGACATTGGAACCACAGTTTCTTTTGGGGTATTATGGGACCCAACGCAGGAGGTCAGCCCACAGGTGCTTTGATGGATGCAATTGTAGCTAGTTTCGGTTCATTCGATGCGATGAAAGAACAATTCAATAGCGCTGCAACCACCCGTTTTGGTAGTGGTTGGGCTTGGTTGATTGTACATGACCACAAATTGGCCATCACATCTACGCCAAATCAAGACAATCCATTGATGGATGTTGCCGAGGTAAAAGGTACACCCATTTTGGGATTGGATGTTTGGGAACATGCTTATTATTTGCATTACCAAAACCGCCGCCCCGATTACATTGGTGCATTTTGGAACGTTGTTAATTGGTCTGCTGTAAACGCTCACTTCGAAGCCGCAACCAAATAATTGCATTTTATACAGGTTGTTGTTTCATCGCAGACAATAACCCCAAACAAAAAACCCCGGGCAAATGCCCGGGGTTTTTTGTTATAATCAACTGTGATATTACTTCTTTGAAGCTTCGGCAGCCGCTTGCATCAATGCACGGGTTGTCTTCACTGAAAGAATTGCGTTTGCAGGTGAATCCAACAATTCAAAACCTGAAACTTCAACATGACCTACTTTGGCTGACTGTCCGATTTCCAATGTATCGATGCTTACGTCGATAAAATCAGGCAAATCTTGGATCAAACCACGAACACGCAAACGGTTCAATTTTTTAACCAATTTACCACCCGCACGCACACCTGGTGAATTACCAACCACACGAACTGGGATTTCCATAACTACTGGCTTGCTGGCATCTACAGCAACAAAATCACAGTGAATGATCATATCAGATACTGGATGGTATTGAATGTCTTGCAAAATGGCATCATAGTTTTTGCCATCCAACTCAATCTTCACTTTGTATACGTTCGGTGTGTATACCAAATTTTTGAAATCTGCTTGGTAAACGGCAAAATTCAAGTTGCCATCAGCCAAACCATACATGTTACAAGGAACTTTGCCTTCGGCACGCAATACCTTGGCGGTACGTGTACCTACCTCTGTGCGCATCTCGCCTTTAAGAAAAATGGTTTTCATCTTATTATTCTATTCTATTAATTGCTTATTTTAATTCAATTTTGGTTTGATGTGCAAACACCTGTTTGAACAATGAACTAATGCTGCCATGTTCATGCACGTTGCGAATTGCACGAGCAAACAAAGGCGCCACAGAAACCACTTTGATCTTGTCTGAATGATGCTTCAAAGGAATTGTATCCGTTACCACCAACTCGGTTAAGACCGAATTTTCTATGTTCTCATATGCCTTACCGCTCAATACTGGGTGACAGCAAAGAGCACGCACCGATTTTGCCCCTTTATCCATCAACATCGCCGATGACTTACACAAAGTACCACCAGTATCAATGATGTCGTCAATCAACACAACGTCTTTGCCTTCAACATCTCCAATTACAGTCATGTTGGCAATTTCATTGGCCTTCTTTCTCTCCTTGTCACAAATGATCATGCCCAAGTTCAAAATCTTAGCCACCTCGCGAATTCTGTTCGATGCCCCTACGTCTGGCGCAGCAATCACAATGTTCTCTTGAGGAAGTGTTTTGATATATGGCGCAAAAATGATCGAACTTTCCAAATGATCCACAGGCACATTGAAGAATCCTTGAATCTGCGGAGCGTGCAATTCCATGGTCATCACACGATTGGCACCTGCAGTTTGCAACAAATCTGCCACCAACTTTGAAGCGATCGACACACGGGGTTTGTCCTTTCTATCCTGACGGGCAAATCCGTAATAGGGCATCACCGCTGTGATGTAATTGGCACTGGCGCGCTTTGCAGCATCAATGGCCATCAACAATTCCATCAAATTGTCTGAATTGGGGTATGTGCTTTGAACAATGAACACATCACATCCACGAACACTTTCATTGAAATTGGGCTGAAATTCCCCATCGCTGAACCTCGAAACGGTTAAATCCCCGGGAACTGAACCATAGAAATTACAGATGTCCTGAGTGAGGGCGGCAGACGCACTGCCAGCAAAAATTTTTACGGGGTGTATAAGTGATGTCATAATACGATTTTACTGTCTCTCTGGCTGCACCATGGTGCACCGGATATCATCAAACCTTCAATTTGTTGCCCTACTAGGACTCGAACCTAGACATACGGTACCAAAAACCGCTGTCCTGCCAATTAGACGATAGGGCAATTTTTTTGGACTGCAAATATAAAACAAATTTTTATCTCTGCCTACCTTTTCAAAAAATTATTGAACCAAAAGCACCTCTGTAATTCGTTTATCGCCTTGAGAAAGTTGAACATAATAATTACCACTTCTCAATCCAACTACATCCAAATCAACTACATAGGTTCCATGTCCATGCCAATCATCTTTCAATATTCTCACCAATTGCCCCATGGCATCAAACAAAGATATTTTCACATTTCCTGATTCAGTAAAGTACTCTATTTGGGTATGGGATACCGCGGGATTTGGGAAAATGCGATTCAATGAGATTCTGCTAACCAAGTCTATGTAGTCATCGATACTCGCTTTGTTGGCTTTGAAAATGGGCAAAGTATTGAACTCTTTTCCACCCATCGCCACCTTCACGTCTGCTGCTGGCAACTCAAACCAATCTGTCAACACTGAAGCATATACCTGTCTAAAATCGTACTGCATAGGAACATTGTCGTTCACAGTAACGGTAGACGGAATTGTTGGATTGGCGCCGATTACACCATTTTGAACCGCTTTGCCAAAAACAAACATTGGCGCTGCAGCACCATGATCTGTTCCATTACTGGCATTGCTAATCACCCGCCTTCCAAACTCGCTGAAAGTCATACCAACCACACGATCTTCCAATCCCAAAAGCTTCAGATCATCTTGGAAAGCAGCAATGGCATCTCCCAATTGCTTCATCAAATTACCATGTGAACCCAAACTATGATCACTGCTATCAACCTGTTCACTGTGTGTATCAAATCCACCAATACTCACCATGTAAACCGGTGTCTTTAATCCACCGCTAATCAATTTTGCCACAATTTTCAATTGATCGCTCAATGGTTGCCTTCCGCCAGTTGGATATTTCGTTGATTTATTCACTCCTTTGGCCGCCGCATTTTTAATTACTGTAGCGTATTGATTGGTTTGTTGGGCCATCAATCTCAAAAAAGCCAACTCGTTACCCGCCGGCGTGTTGGGCGTTGGATCTGTGGTTCCTGACGCCAAATTGTAAAACGTGGTTGGGTCTGTGATTGCCATTCCCATGTTTACTTCAGGGCCCATGAATGCCAACGACACCATTTGACCAATCTCTATCGCCAATGGATCCGGCATCGTGGCAGTTGGATAGCCCTTTGGATAGCCCGTGTATGTGCCATCCAAATACCGACCCATCCAACCCGTTGTCCAACTTTCATTGCTATCAGAACCACTCATCCAAATATCGGCCGCACGAAAATGCGAGTAATTGGGATTGGGATAACCCACAGCTTGAATGGCACTGAGTTGACCGTTGTTATATAAATCCCTCAGTCCTCCCAACTGCGGATGCAGACCCACACTTGGCTTGTCCCAAAAACTCAACACCTTGTTATCGGGTATCAAAATGTTGTTTCGGGCTTTGGATAAATTGGAATATTGATCCAATGGAATTAGGGTATTCAACCCATCATTTCCACCAGACAAATTGATAATTACCAATACTTTACCATCGGCAGTCCGCCTTCCCAAAGATCTCAACAAAGGAGAGTCTTCGTAGGTTTTCACACCCATTCCATTCAATGCCAACGGCAATACGGTACCTGCAGCTGCTGTTGCTTTTACAAAAGATCTACGTTTCATGGCTTATGACAATTGATATTCGGAAAGATTCATGATGGATTTAAGCAAATACTTCAATTTCACGGTTGCCGTTGATAGGGCAGTTGCATAATTGGGGTCTGAAGGATCTGTAGCCGCTCGATATTCATCGCTCCAGTTGTAATCAGGAATTCCGCCTGGCAGTAGAACTTCTTTCAGCGATGCGATTTGGGTAGCAGACAACGACATGGGCAACAAATGTGATGTGCAATCCGCGATCAAATCATCGGCTTTTCCTGGATTACTTAACTGTTTTACAAAAATCCAAGGATCTACAATCATGGTATAAGTACCCACTTTGTGGCCAATGAATAACAAGTAATCGGTAAATTGATTTCTTTTTGGTAAGGTATCGCTATTGATCCAACTTCGATGAAACAGGGGCTTTTGATACCAGGCCGGCCATCCCGCAACATTTGGTGGATCTCCAATGTTCAATTGTGTTAACTGACCAAAGGCCATTCCCATTTGATACATTTGATACAACAGAAAATAATCCGTTGAACTTGGGAATTTCAATTCCATTTCCCTGCAAAAACCCGCTTGCTGGGTGATTGGATCCTTGATCACACAAGCACGATTCCAAGAGTCGAAGAAATGCTCACTCATCAACAACGTTTTGAGTACCGTTTTGATACTATAACCGCTGTCTCTGAACACTTTTGCCAAAGGCACTATCACATTGGTTTCCACCGTGTCATCAATTTCATAGTACACGAAGTATTCATACAATTTTCTGCAAATGAACAACGCCACCTCATCCACCTTGAAAATCATCGTGAGTAAATCATCCAATTCAGTGTTTCCCGCATTGATGCCGGTCTGACCTTTGATTACCGTATTGCCATAAAACGAACTGAATTGCTTGTCGGTAGAATCGTGATTCACACTCACAAAGGCAGTGCTAAATGGGTTTGTAAGCGGATTGATGCTCCATCCAGTAAGCACCTTTGCCATAGCTTTCACATCATCCTCTGTGAATTTGCTATTGGGTCCCTTTCCCAATGTGAAAAGTTCTTGAAGTTCCCTCGCATAATTTTCATCAGGGGCTTTTTTTGTATTCAATCGGCCATTGAGATAGAACAACATCGCAGGGTCTATGGTAATGGCCCTAGTTAAATCCTTAAAATTCCCAAGTGCATGGGTATACAACACTTTGGTATACACATAACAAGCGCGTGAATCCGGAATTTCTAAAAATTGCAAGGCGAAGTGGTTGTGCCAAAACAAAACCATTTTAGCTTGAATATCTGGCGTTTGGGTCACCATCAAGCTCCAAAGCCAAGATTTCACGCTGTTTTTCCGATTGGGTTCAACCGCCGGATCCAAGGGAGCATTCACCCACGTGCTTCCATAAGGAACGTTGGGATCATTTACCAAATTGCCGTAATTGTTAATGGGCGGATTGGGCATCGCACTGGGAACATTGAGCAACGCATCTACCACCTGCTCCAAAGTTTTTCCCTTGTACAAGTTGTAATCAGATACTTTTACCCCGAACAAAGTACGACGGAGCAAATGCATCAATTCGGATTTTCCAAAACTGCCTTTGTATGCCGATATACCCGTATTTGTTCTGCGCTGCAAACCAATGTTTCCATTGATTTCTTCATCTTTTTGCAGTGTTTCATCCACTTCATTTACAGCGAATTGATCCGATGTTGAGGGATTTCTGAGCGATTGAAAAAATTGTTTGCGATCCATACCAAATGGTGAATTTAACCATTAGACATGAATAACACATCATTCGTTTACTCCCGCAATAAATCCTTTGAAAAAAATGACTCAATAGCCATAGGCCATTTTCACCTCACCATGATGAAATTCTGCCAATTCTCCGGAAGATAATTCAACACAAATTTGACCCTTTTCATTGATTCCCATCAACTTGCAATCGATCATTTCGTGAGAATCGCCGGCAATCAACTTGATGTTTTGTTCCTTCCGATAAAGCCAATCTGCGTATTTCTCAGCAAATTCTCCCAATTGATCCCAAGCATTCCACAGGCCATAAACCATAGCCACAATGATTTCTTTGATGTTGAATGTCTCAGAATCAAAGGGTGCTTTGCTTTTCTCAAAATTCAGACAAAGCGATGTAGCCAAAGGCTGATTTTCAAAATTCACCTGATTCACATTTACACCCACGCCCAAAAACAAATATTTGTTTGCACCCACAGTGATTATCTCCATCAACATGCCACCCACCTTCTTGTGATTCAGAATCAAATCGTTGGGCCATTTGATTTCTATCGAACCCAAACCCAAATTCATTAAAGCATCGGCCAATCCTGCAGATAGTCCCTTATTCATTAACACCAGTTGATTTTCATAGCCGGGCATCAGCGGAAAAGCCACCGTAAACATCGCATTTTTCCCAGCTTCCGAAATCCATGTGTTTCCCCTTTGCCCTTTTCCTTGCGTTTGAACATCGGTGTATAAAACCAAAGGATTCTTTTGGGTATTCACACCCATGGCGCCACTTTCCATAAATCGCAGCAACTGCAATTGGGTGGAATCACAACTGGGAGAATAAAAAAGATGACCCCTACCTACTGAACCGATGAACTGAATGTCTAACAAAATGGCGTTCTTTGTAGCAAAGTAAGCGATTACATGGCGAAAAAAATTCAAACATCAAGTGTGGAGGCGTTGGTTGCAGTGATTGTGCACGGTCTACAAGAAAAAAAAGGAATCAAAATTGTTTCTCTCGATTTGCGCAAAACCAGCAGCGCATTCGCAGATTTCTTTGTGATATGTGAGGGTGGATCTTCCAGACAAGTGGATGCATTGGCCGATAGCGTTGAAGACGAAGTGCGAAAAGCCATGAAAGAGAAGCCAGCACATCGCGAAGGAAACGACGCGTCAGAATGGGTACTGCTCGATTACATCAACGTTGTGGTTCACATATTTTCAGAAGAAAAAAGAAATTTCTACCAATTGGAAGAATTGTGGGGCGATGGCATAATTACCAAACACGACGCATAATTTTTAAAAAACATTTGGAATAGTCAACTTCTTTTGTATCTTTGCAGCCCCTTAGATGGCCCGTTCGTCTATCGGTTAGGACGCCAGGTTTTCATCCTGGAAAGAGGGGTTCGACTCCCCTACGGGCTACGAAAATAAATCGCGGGATGGAGCAGTGGTAGC
>JACCEE010509837.1_pt1 | contig 73768 bp, 68 predicted proteins | sample 7449931 | NCBI WGS metagenome assembly JACCEE01 (sample SAMN15323457, study PRJNA562643) | freshwater metagenome | isolation source: river surface water | place: USA:Blue River Watershed | collected 2017-08-19
ATGGCTGATAACGGCAAAACCGCAGTCAGTGTGCGCTATGGCGCTACGGTGCTTGAGCTCAGCAAAGGACGCTTTGCCATTGAACTCTCAGATAGCGGTGAGTTGGTCTCAGCTTTAGAGATCGTGTCTGCCGCAGTCCAAGCTGGAGAGCTTGATGCCGCTATAGAAGCTGCATCGGTAAAACTGCGTGATCGGTTTCAGGCGAAGTAAAGGCCTCTAGCTCTAATGGCGAGCAACACCGCTAAGCACTAGCGTAACGATAGCCCCGTTTTCTCTGTGAACGCTATGTTTTCTATGATTCAAATCAGCGCTCTAAACAGTGGAACAGGGGCAAATTAGCCTGGTAGAGCGCTGCGTTCGGGACGCAGAGGCCGGAGGTTCGAATCCTCTCACCCCGACCAAGATGGCCCGGGGTCGGTGGTTCACATGCCCCAGACTATGGTTACGAAGGAAAGATTCCAACCATGACACTGCGCTTTTTATCGGTCCCATCTTGAGTGCAAGAGCTTGCTGAGTAAGGCCAGCCTTTTGTCTCGCCTTGAGCAAGGCACTTAAAGCGGCATACGCCGCTTCCAGCGCGTCCCGTGCCTCGCTAAAACCGGGCCGAGAGCTGGCTTCAGCGATGGTCTTCTTGCTATCGCGGCGAACCGGGTTGTAGGGGCCATTGGCCATTTTTCACCGCTTTCCGCCGTTTGCAAGTCACGGCTAATTCGGCTGGTGGTGTCTCCTGAGTCTTTTTGATGAAACTGTTCAAGATAGCAATCTCCTGACCAACTCAGGTGCAGTAAAAAGATCGGCCGATTCCTTCCGAACCTTGGCATCTCAATTCGAATAAGACCCTCGCCCAACGCACCCGAGTGCAGCATTCCAAAGTCGACTCCATGGTCCTGCAAGCGTTCAATGGGGTGGCGTTATGAGTGGGACGCGACTGACACGGCCGTCAAGCGTCATTAGCACCTAATCAGAGCCAAGGGCTTTAACGACGGATTGGAGCGCTTGGCTCACTGAATTTCGGGTTAATATTGTTAACCGGTTTATATACTAATACCTTTTCTTTGCGCTTACGTCGACACGTTCTCGACCCTCTAGCTCTTTGACTTAGCTTGAGCAACAAAGCCTTGGAAGCAGTTCGCGAGAGGATTCATCTTGCTACGGATCACCTACATCAGCGAAGAGTCAGCCCCCTTCTCGGTTTCAGCGCTCCTTGAGCTGCTCCAACAATGCCATCTCAATAATCCACGCCAAGGCCTCACTGGCCTTTTGATTTATGGCAACGGCACCTTCTTGCAATCGATCGAAGGTGAGGACGAGGCGGTCAAAGCATTGGTTGAGAAAATTTCCAAAGACCAGCGACACCGCGGCTTTAGGATGCTCCGCAAAGAGATGGCCACCGAGCGGCTTTATGGCGATTGGAGCATGCGCTTTGAACGGCTTACCGAAGAATCGCTTAGAAAAGTCCCAGGCCTTCGAGAGTTCGCAATCAAAAAGTTCAACCGTGATTACCTCGATACGCATGTCGAGGTCGCCGACCTATTGCTTGAAACCCATCGCAGCGCTGGGCAGCATCCGGCGCTTGAAAAGGAAGCTCGGGATAAGCAAATCACCGAGTTGCGGCGCGCTTTACAGGCCTGTGAGCAACGGCAACAAATGGCTGCGCTCCTCATCGAATCGGTCATGGAGACAGGCAAACAAAGTCGCCTTGACGATAGCCAACTTCGCCTATGCAAAGCGATGTTGAACTCGATGCGCAAAACCGGCAAAGCCCGCGCTCGCAGCAAGTAGATCCGAGACAAGACCCCTACCCAGTTTGCAAGTATCGTCTAAGCTGCGCATGTACTAACAAACTCGACTGAGGTCAACACTGTGAAACTAGACTCAACGATCAGCGCAGTCGTAACAGGCGGCGCCTCAGGCCTTGGCCGCGCAGCCGCTGAGGCAATCAGCGCAAAGGGCGCACACGTTACTATTTTTGATATCAATGAGGAAAAAGGTCTCGAGGTTGCCAGACAAATTGGTGGCCTCTTTTGCAAGGTTGATATCAACAGTGAAGCCAGTGTTTTGGCTGGTTTCGATCAAGCTCGCGCCAAGCATGGGCAGGAGCGCGTGCTCATTCATTGCGCGATGAGTTCTCGACGCGGAAAAACCTTGGCCTTCGATAAAGCGGCAGGAAAGCTCAAACGCTTATCGACAGAGGATTATGAAGCTGGTGTTCAAGGTGTCTTGGTCGCGAGCTATCGCCTCGCTTCCCTATCAGCCGAAGGGATGGCAAGTCTGCCAGCCCTTGAAGACGATGAGCGTGGATGCATCGTGCTCACCGCCTCGGTTGCGGCGCAAGACGGTCAAATTGGTCAGGTAATTTATGCATCGGCCAAAGCCGGCGTTAACGGCCTCGTCTTGCCAATGGCACGCGACTTGTCCGATCTTGGCATTCGGGTTAACGCGATCATGCCCGGGATTTTTGCAACACCACTGATGCTCGGCGCATCACCGCAGGTGTTACAAAGTTTAAGCGCTTCAGTACCTTTTCCAAAGCGCTTGGGCAAACCCGAAGAGTTCGGCAGCCTCGCCTTGGAACTGGTAACCAACAGCTATTTCAATGGCCAATGCATTCGGCTTGATGGCGCCATCCGGATGGCGCCACGATAGGCTCCGCCATAACGCAGGGACACGCGCGCCCTGCCGCAAGCTCATGCCTTTGCAAAGGCAATCACTCAGGCTGGCATCGGCGTGGAGTGCCAGGAAATCATTTGCCATCCTGAGGCACGCTTGGCCCAGACTTGCAGGTATCGGCTTTTTATGTGCTTGCGCGCGCCCTTGACTTCGACTTCGATCGCGATATCACCGTTACAAAGTGCAAGATCATTAAATACACGCCATTCGCGGGCCAGACTTTGCAAACCGTGATAAACATAATATTTATCGCGAAGTCGAGCAAGGTAAAGCGCTTTGTCCTCGGCCGTGGCTGAAGAATGCACATAGTGCAAATCATCGCCAATCAGACTTTCAAGCGCATCGATTTGCTGCTTAAGCAGCGCGTCACAGCGAGCCGCCTCTGCTGCCTCAAGCACCTCAATAACTGCTTGGTTTGTACTCATGGAATCTCCCTTTAAAAGGCACACCTTCGTGGCGCCGATTCAAAGCATAGCGAAAGCAGAACGCCGGGAGGCCTCGATGCTTAATAACTACGACGAATCAAGGGGGACAAGCTTCCATTTCATTTCAAGATGCCCTATCTTGGGCTTCATTGCCCTCTAAAGGGGGCTTGCGGTCAACCCTTTTCCTAATCCTTTCTCGGATTCAAGCAGTCATTTGGTTATTGAGCCCAACCATGAAGCAACCGATCTTCTATCCTGATCTCGAGCAAACAAACGCCTCCGCGGCCTTCGGCGCGAAGCTGAATGCTCAGCTTCATCAGACGGCCTTGGTGGTGTTGATGGCCTTACTCGTAGTCTTATGCTGGCACGCGCCTTCGGTTCAAGCGCAGAGCCGAGACATCACCAAGCAAATCATGCAATCGGTTGTTGCACTTCAAGTCAGTGCCGACCCCGAGTCGCCAAGCAGCCAAAGTTTAGGCCCGCAACGCATAGGTACGGGTGTGGTGATTGGTGAGAACCTCATCTTGACCGTGGGCTATTTACTGATTGAGGCTGAAGACATCGATGTGCTCGACCATCAACAGCGACGCTTGCCAGCAAACGTGGCAGCTTACGACCCCGCAAGCGGCTTTGGCCTTGTCAAAACCGTGGTGCCTTTAAAGTTACAAGCCGTTCGCATGGGCGATTCCGATGGCCTGAAACTTCCGCGACGCTTGCTGACGCTCGGCCAAAGTGAAAAAGAGCTGACCGAGCTTTTCCTGGTCTCGCGCAAGCCTTATGCCGGGAATTGGGAATACCTGGTGGATGCGCCCCTGATGACCATACCTGCGGTGAATAATTGGAGCGGTGCCGGACTTTTTGACGATGACGGTGCCTTGATTGGCATTGGCTCGCTGGTCGTGGCCGATGCAACCGGCGGCTTTAATCCTCGCCCAGGCAATCTTTATTTGCCTATTAATTTGCTCAAACCGATTTTGGACGACCTACTTGCCAACGGCAGACGCAGCGGTCCTGCGCAAGCCTGGCTCGGAATTCACAGTCAAGAACATCCCGATGGCGGCCTGCAAATCCAGCGACTCAGTCCTGATGGTCCAGCGGCTCTTGCTGGTTTACAGCGCGGCGACCGCATTCTTGCGCTCGATAACACCGCGATTACCGGATTAAGCGACTTTTACCGCCGCCTTTGGGCAAAGGGGCCGGCGGGTAGCCGTGTCGAGCTGACCTTTCTTCGCGAGGGGGTCAGCCGTAAAGTACAAATTACAAGCGCTGATCGACTTGCGTCCTTGCGAAAACCCAAAGGCGTCTGAAAACCAAGGCGCAGATTTAAGGACGCTAGCGTCGGATTTGCCCGCTCTTGCTTCATCTTTTGTCCCCCCAAGGATTCACCTTTTTAGCGACAGCATAGACAATGATCGACGAAGTACCAAGCATTCGGCTTGAAGCGATTCACCGACCTGACCCCACGCTGGTGGCAGCGCTTCATGGCACGCCAACCGGCTTTATCGTCGATGCACTCGGCGGCAGCGGTGCGCTCGATTACCGAATCAAACCCGCAATCGCCGAGCAATGGGGCTTTTGCGGCGTTGCCGTGACCTGCGACTGTGGGCCAGCCGATAACCTCGCCCTCATCCATAGCCTCAAAGTTTTGCAAGCCGGCGATGTAATCGTCGCAGCCACGGGCCAACATTTGCAGTGCGCAGTCACTGGTGACCTCGTTCTCGGTATGGCACGCAATGCGGGCGCTATAGGGTTTGTAACCGATGGTTGCGTGCGCGATCTGCCTGGGCTTCGAGCTGTGGGTCTTCCCGCATACTGCATGGGCATCACACCCAATTCACCGCATCGAAGCGGCCCGGGATCGGTCGGATTCCCAGTCACCATCGCAGGCCATCCGGTAAGCAGCGGCGATGTGATCATTGCCGATCAGGATGGGGTGGTCATCATCCCCAAGGCCGCCTTGCAAAGGGTGATCGATCGTTTGCCTGCGATTCGACAAGCCGAAGCGCAAGCGGACCAAAGCGTTCGCGACGGAGCGCGCCTGCCGGGCTTTTTGAAGTAGCGCTGGCCAATGATTACCGACAGTTTTATACGCCCGCTTTTCGCACCGTAACCAGGTAAATGCCTGGCAGTATCAAGGCAGCACCAAGCAGATGAAAACCTGCGATGGACTGCTCAAGCAAAAGCCAGCCCATCAAACCTGCGTATAAGGGCCCCAGGTATAAGACCACGCCAGTGCGTGCAGCGCCCAATTGCGTTTGCATATAGGAGTAGGCTTGATAAGCGCCAAAGCCCGGCAGTACAGCTGCGATCACAGCAAGCCATAGGCCCTCCCAGGAGATGCGCCAATCGGGCACGAGCTGCGACTCAATCCAGGTTAAGGGAATGAGAATCACAACGCCACAGGCGGTGATGAGACTTAAGCGGGCAAAAGGGTCGCGGCTTGACGGGCGCTGCCTGAGCAAGAGTGAATAAGCCGTCCAACAAAGCACAGCAGCTGCGATCCACAGATCGCCTTCAACCCATTGCATGCTTGACATGGCCAAGAGATCACCCCTTGTAACAATCCAAATCACACCTGTGAAGGCCAGACAAACACCGAGCACCTGTCGCAGATGTAATTGCTCTTTGAGCCATAGGGCTGACAACAGTGCGATGAGAACCGGCGAGAGCGCATACATGAGCCCGATGTTTAAAGCCGAGGTGCTGCGGCCTCCGTAATAAACAAAGGCGCCACATATCCACATCCCAAGGCCACCCAAAACAAAACTGTCGATCCATTCCTGTTTTGAGGGCATGCCGTGACGCTTCAAAGCAGGCCAGGCAAAAGGAAGCATCAAGCAAAGCGCAAAAGTCCATCTCAATAACGCAAGCGCGTGAGGTTCGATTTCACCCACCGCTTTGGCGGCAACATAATAATTAGCGGACCAAAACGCGGGGGTGACCGGAATGAGTGCGTAAGCTAAATATCGCTTCATAGAAAAGCGCAGCAGATTGGCCCCAGCGATACAGCCTTGCCTCGAAGTCGCCGCATACTAAGCTTGTGCAATCACAGCATCAATAAGCCGTCTGGCAATCGATAAACGATGCGGTAGTTGGGGCAATGCATCTAAGGTGAACCAGCGAGCATCCTCGATCTCGCCTTCCTGGCAGCGAATTTCACCACCGTCATAGTCAGCCACATACGCAACCATCAACGAGTGGGGAAATGGCCAACTTTGACTGTCAAAGTACTGAATATTGCGCAAGCGAAGGCCGACTTCTTCAAAGGCTTCACGATGGATGCAAGACTCAATCGACTCTGAGGGCTCGACAAAACCTGCCAGAGCGCTATACATCCCTGCTGGAAAGCGCGGCGATCGTGCGAGCAAGAGCTGCCGCCCAAACATGGTTTCGCGTTTGATCAAAACCATCATGGCCGGGGCCACTCTGGGATAGCTTGTTTCCCCGCAAGCAGGACAACGCCTCGAACGCCCGCCCTCATGAAGCTTGGTAAGGCTTGCGCAGGCCCCACAAAAACGATGGCTGCGATCAAACTCAAGCATTTGGATCGCCCGACCAGCAATCGCCAGAACATCATCGGGAAGTCGATTAAAGAGCGCACGCAAAGGCTCAAATCGTAGGCCTTTGCTTGGAGCATGCGCCTGAATCGACTCAAGGGCTTGAAACTCTTGCTCGGTAAAACTTAGCCCCCAGCAAGCCTTGCCATGCCAATAGCCGATGAATCTTCGACTTGGATGCTTTTCAAGTTCAGTTGGAGCAAGCAACCATGCGATGAAAGCCTTGGGAACAGGCCATTGAGCAGCGCTTTCATCCTGGCTCACCAAAAGGCCGCCACGATGAAAACAAAAATAATGCGCCTCGTCATTCTTAACTGAGCTCGTCCCGGGAGCTTGTAAATCACTGGCAGCGGTGGGCTCATGCCATTCCCAGGCAGCCTCAAAGGTGTTCGGAAGAATCATGATGGGTACGAAGGCGGTATAAGCAAAAGGTTTTGGACTTTATCTTATGCTCTGGGCATTAGACCTGAACGCAAGGGAAAATCGCCATGACATGGCTAATCGCCGGATTATTGATCTTTTTAGGGGTCCATTCGATCCGAATTTTTGACGAAGCGCTACGTACAAGGCTCGTTGAACGCTGGGGCGAAAAGCCCTGGAAAGGTATTTACTCGCTCTTGTCAGTCCTGGGCTTTGTGGTGTTGATCTATGGGTACGGTCAAGCGCGCATGCAGCCAATCCCACTTTATGAACTACCCTTGGGGTTTCGCCATGCCTCGAGTTTGCTCGTCTGGTTTGCGATGATCCTGGTGATCGCAGCCTATGTCCCTGGCAATTGGTTTAAGAAGCGTTTGCGCCACCCGATGGTCTTGGGCGTCAAGCTTTGGGCCTTTGCGCATCTCTTATCCAACGGCACAGCTGCTGATGTTTTGCTTTTTGGCGGCTTTTTGCTCTGGTCCGTTGCCTCATTTCGGGCCGCAAGAAAGCGCGACAGAGAACACGAAGCCGGTTTGCACGAAGCCTCGCCAGCACTTGGAATTGAAAGACCGCGCAGCAAAGCTTCGGCCACTGTGATCGCCGTGGTCTTGGGAAGCCTTGTATGGGCCGGGTTTCTCGTCGACTGGCACGCAAGTCTTATCGGCGTGAGCCCCATGGCCATTCCGGTTCAAGTAACGAAGTAAAAGCTGCGACGACGTTTTTTAGGCGCTGATAAACACGTCTTTGGCTCCGATTGGCTTGTCTTAGGCTCTGATAAACATCGTTTGCAAGACTTCATCGCCACATTGACGTGATCGGTGGCCGTGGATCTTCGGGTCAAAGGTCGCCGCTGCGGGCAGCACATCGGCACAGAAAAAATAATCGCCTTGCATGAACTGACGCGTGCTGCCGTCTTGCAACATGATCTCCATGCAGCCTTTCAGAATCACAATCCACTGCGGCTGCTCCGTACAGTGAAAATCACTTTCATAGCCCACGGGGCTTTCCCGAAACTGAAAGCCGCCGCTTGAAAAAAGATCGCTGAGCCGTACCGCGGGGCTACCGCCCTCAAGGCTTTCGAGACGTTCACGAAAAGCCGCCCGGCCGTCATCGGTCGTCAGAAGTACGACATGTTTCATCATGAGCACCAAACCGGCTTGCGCTTTTCAAGATTCGCACGCACCGACTCAACCTGATTAGCAGAACCAAGCAACGCCGCCTGCTCGCGGGACTCAGCTAAGAGCAACTCGGCTTCACTAGCTCCGTCATCAGCGAGTGCATAAAGCCGCTTGGCAGCCCTGATTGCATCGGGGCTTCGCAGTGCAATCTCGTGAGCTATTGCGAGTGCCTCGCTTCGTGGATCATCACAAAGCCTGGTTGCCAGCCCCATTGCATGGGCCTCTTGTCCAGAAAAAATCCTGCCGCTATAAGTCAATTCCCGAATCTGATCGCTACGCATTAATCGCCGCATCAAAGCAACGCCGCCCATGTCGGGAACAAGACCCCACTTAATCTCCATAATTGAAAGCTTGGTCTGCGCTTCGATGAAACGCATATCGGCACCAAGCATCAACTGAAAACCGCCGCCGAGGGCAACCCCATGGACCGCTGCGATAACCGGCACCGGAATCTTTCGCCACACCAAAACCGCGTGCTGGGGCGCATTAGCATGGCCATGCACGCGTGGCATCAAACGAAGTTCGTGTGACTGCCCTTGTGCCGAGGCCATACCTTGAAATCGCCCCATATCCAGGCCTGCACAAAAGGCCTTGCCTTCTCCCGAAAGCACCACAGCCCTCAGATCCGGAACCTGGCATAAATGCTCACCGGCCTCAATCAAGGCATCAAACATCGCCTGATCGAGCGCGTTCATTTTTTCGCCACGAATCATCACCACATCGGCAACACCGTCTTCGATGCTGATCCTGACTCGATCGCCTGCACCCACTAAATGCCCTTTATCCATTTCACTGCGCATGATTTTTGCCCTCCCAAGCTTGCATCCCCTCCTATTGTGGCAAACAATGCATCAAGATGAAGCCTTCTCGACCTAGCAACCTCAAGCCTTCTTGTCATATCAACGCCAGCGGAGATCGTTAATGAGCATTCAACGCATGATGGTGCCCGGAGAACCCGAACCTTTTTCTCATTACTGTCATGTGGTGCGCGCGGACAAGCATGTTTATGTGTCCGGCGCGGTGGGTATCGGGGCCGACGGTCAAATCCCAGCCGATACCTTCAGTCAATTTGAACTCGCCTTACAAAGCCTTGATCGTTGCCTTCGTCATGCTGGCGCTTCGGCTGCAAACGTGGTCAAAGTCACCCTCTTTATGACCGATATCAGTGAGCGTGGCTTGATTAACCCCTTGCGTCAGACTTATTTTGGCGAACACCGGCCGGCCTCGACACTGGTCGAAGTCAGGGCACTGGTCGATCCGCGCCTGCGCGTTGAAATTGAAGCGATTGCTTATGTCGCATGAGAAAAGCGAATCAGCGCCAAAACCTCTGGCGCGTTTAACGAGCGAAGCGGATCTTCGTCTTTACTACCCGGCAGCGTCTGAGCGCGCATTGCGCAAACAGCTGGATCATCTCGATTCACATTGCAAGCGCTTTATTGAGTCGTCGCCGTTCTTAGTGCTGGCAAGCTTTGGCGCCGATGGCCGGGTTGACGCAAGCCCCCGAGGTGGCGAGGCAGGGTTCGTTCGCTGCCAGCATGAGCGCAGGCTTTTGATTCCCGATGCACCTGGCAACCAGCGCCTGGACAGCTTGAGCAATATTATTCAAACTGGGCAAATTGGTCTCTTGTTTATGATCCCGGGCATGGACGAAACCTTGCGGGTCAATGGCAAGGCCTATGTGAGCCTTGACCCCGAATCGCTTGCTGTCTTTGCACACTTAAAGCATCGCCCTCGAAGCGTGATCGATGTGGAGGTTCATGAGGCTTACCTGCACTGCGCCAAAGCCTTTATGCGGTCTCAGTTATGGAATCCACAACATCATATCGATCGAACTAATTTTCCAACCATGGGCGAGATGCTTCGTGATCAAACCGGTATGTCAGCGATGATTGAAACCCAAGAGGCTATGTTAAAACGCTATGCAAACGATATCTAATCAACTGTCAGGTCAAGCCAAACCGCTTGCATGGATCACCGGTGGCGCTACAGGCATTGGCCTTGCTAGCGCCATCGCCTTAGGACAAGCAGGCTTTCGTGTGGTGGTCAGTGGCAGACGCCAAGCCGAGCTTCAATCGGCACAACAACAACTGCACGAGCGATCAATCGAAGCTTATGCGATACCGCTCGATGTGGCTGATCCAGCCGCGGTTGAAAGCGTGGCTTCAACCATCCTCCATGAGTATGGATGCCCGAAAGCCTTGGTTTGTTCGGCAGGCACTAATGTGCCTAATCGATACTGGGCTCAGCTCGACGCTACAGCCTTTGCCAAAGTGACCCAAATCAATCTTAATGGTGTTGCTTTTTGTATCAGTGCCATCCTGCCAGGCATGCGTACCCAGGGCGGCGGCAGTATTGTGGTGGTGTCATCGTGGGCGGGTTGGCGCTACCTGACCTTTACGGGCGCAGCCTATGGAGCCAGTAAGCAAGGCTTAGCACCACTTGTCGAATCGCTCAATGATCAGGAAGGCGTTCACGGTATCCGAGCAAGCCTGGTTTGCCCTGGCGAAGTTGCCACGCCGATTTTGCGCACCCGCCCCAAACCGCCACCGCAGGAAGACATGGATCGTATGCTCAAGCCCGAGGATGTGGGCGACGCTATTCGCTATGTAATCACAGCCCCGCCCCATGTTTGCCTTAACGAGATTGTGATCGCACCGACCTACAACCGCATCTATACCGGCGCACCGGACTTAAAACGTCCTGGCTAATTTGACCAAGAGCACCATTGCTGATGAAAGCCTCCCCCGATTTAAGTTATACCCCTAAGAACCAAAGCGCGAAAGGAAAAGCGCAGCCTTCTGTACAACATTCTATAGCACAAGCCGAAGAGTCTTGCCGTCTGTGGCTTGAGTTGTTGCCCTACGCAAGTCCTCAGTGGGCCGAGCTTGCATTTCACGAGCAGTGTTTTTGGCGCGACTTTCTGGCCTACACATGGACGATCAAAACCCTTGAAGGCAAATCAGCGATCGCTGCAATGGTTCAGTCGAGCGCTCAGCGTTGCGCCATCGGTGACATTCAGATCACGGAAGTCAAGCACCATCCTGAGGGTTTTGATGAGTGTTGGTTTAACTTTTCAACGGCTATCGGCCGCGGCATTGGTCATTTAAGACTTAAGCAAGGACTATGCTGGACACTGTTCACCACGCTACAAAGTCTGCACGGATTTGAAGAAAAGACTGGGCGCTTAGGTAGTCGCGAACGCGGCACAAGCCATGGCGTGATCAAAGGACGACTCAGCTGGCTCGAGCAGCGCGAGCAGGCTTTGAGCCGCATCGGCAACGAGGATCAACCCTATTGTCTAATCATTGGTGGCGGCCAGGGGGGCATGGCACTCGGCGCAAGACTGCAACGACTTGGTGTGCCGCATCTGATTGTCGATAAGCACGAGCGCCCCGGGGATTCGTGGCGCAAGCGATATCGTTCTTTATGTTTGCACGATCCAGTATGGTACGACCACCTACCCTACTTACCCTTTCCTGATCATTGGCCAGTTTTTACGCCCAAGGACAAAATGGGCGACTGGCTTGAGAGCTATGCCAAGCTCATGGAACTCGCCTACTGGAGCAATACCTTATGCCGGAAGGCAACATTCAGCGAAACCCGCAAGGAATGGGAAGTTCAGGTACTGCATGAAGGACGGCCCAAAACCTTAAGGCCCAAACATCTCGTGCTCGCAACAGGCATGTCAGGCGTGCCGCGCATGCCGCAATTCAAAGGTCAAGAGGCGTTCAAGGGAAGTTTGATGCACTCAAGTCGCTATCAGGGCGAGAAGCGATGGGAGGGCAAACGATGTGTGGTGCTCGGTTCAAACAACTCAGCGCATGATATCGCTGCCGATTTATGGGAACAGGGTGCCGAAGTCACGATGCTTCAACGTTCTCCGACGATTGTGATTCGCTCAGAAAGCCTGCAAAAGCACGCTTGGGGCCGGCTCTACTCCGAAGAAGCACTTGCTGCCGGCATCAGTACCGAGAAAGCCGATCTGATGGCTGCATCATGGCCCCACCGACTGATGCCTGGCATTTCGCGTGACATGGTCAAGACGGTTCTCGCCGAAGATGCTGATTTGTATGAAGGGCTAAAACGCGCGGGTTTCATGGTACACATGGGCGAAGACGACAGCGGTATTCACACCGCTTATATGCGCCGAGGCTCGGGCTATTACATCGAAGTCGGTGCCTCGCAACTGATCATTGAAGGCAAGATTGGCCTGCGCAGTCCGGCCGAGATCATCGAACTCGACGCACACGGGGCAGTGCTTTCAAACGGCGAACATATGCCAGCGGACTTGATTGTTTGCGCAACTGGCTATGGCCCCATGAATGGCTGGGCTGAGAGCCTAATTTCCCGGGATGTCGCTCGCAAGATTGGCCCGTGCTGGGGCTTAGGCTCCGACACCCGCTACGACCCAGGCCCCTGGGAGGGCGAGTTGCGCAACATGTGGAAGCCGACTGCCCAGGAAGGGCTCTGGTTTCACGGCGGCAATTTGATGCAATCCCGGCATTTTTCGCTCTATCTCGCCTTGCAACTGAAAGCACGCTACGAAGGTCTTCCAATTAGCGTTTATAACGATGGCGCCTAGTCATTGCAAGACGGCAAGCGCCGCTCCTGGGTCCTGCTGAAGTACAAACTAGCCTTGAGTGAGACCCCGCCCTCAGCATTCCCTTGGCACAGCGAGGGTTAAAGAGGTCTTGAAAGCCGTGCTAGCTATCCTCACCTTCTTCTAAGGCGGCTTTCGCCCTTTTTGTATTGAGGATTGATGAGAGGAAAATCATGAAACGCATCATCTTGTTCATTGCAACCAATTTGGCTGTGGTGCTGGTCTTGAGCGTTGCAGCCAGCCTGCTTGGCGTTAACCGATTCCTCACTGCCAATGGTTTGCAATTCGGCACGCTTTTGGCATTCGCGGCCCTGATGGGTTTCGGTGGGGCCTTTATCTCGCTTTGGATGTCGAAACCGATTGCCAAGTGGAGCACGGGTGCCCGGGTCATTGAGCGTCCGCAAAATGAGCTTGAGCATTGGTTGGTAAACACCGTCGCTCGCTTTGCACATCAAGCCAATATTCCGATGCCCGAAGTGGCCATCTACGACGGCGAAGCCAATGCTTTTGCAACCGGACCAAGTAAGTCCAATGCCTTGGTCGCGGTATCAACCGGATTGCTACAAATGATGGATCGACGCGAAGCCGAAGCTGTGATTGCTCATGAAGTCGCTCATGTGGCCAACGGCGACATGGTTACCCTGACCTTGATTCAAGGCGTTGTCAATACCTTTGTGATTTTTATATCAAGGGTCATCGGCTACGCGGTCGATCAGTTCTTGCGCAAAGGCGACCAAGAACAACAAGGCCCTGGTATTGCCTACATGATCACTTCGATCGTTTGTGAGATTTTGTTCGGTATTCTCGCAAGCATGGTGGTTGCTTATTTCTCAAGACAACGCGAATTCAGAGCAGACGCTGATGCAGCGCGTTTGATGGGATCAAGCGTACCGATGGCAAGTGCCTTGCGTCGGCTCGGCGGCATCGAGGTACATGCGCTTCAGGGCGGATTAGCCAGCGCAGGTATTGCCTCGGGCTCTTCTTGGATGGCGCTCTTTTCATCGCACCCACCGATTGCTGAACGAGTTGCCGCACTCGAGTCGATGCGCTGAAAGCCTTGCCCAAGTCAGCTGATGTATTGCGAGATCTCGACAAGATTCAAATCGGGGTCTCGCAAGTACACCGACAAAATAGGACCGCAGGCGCCCGTTCGATTCACCGGACCCTCAAGAATTGGCCAGGGATACGCATTTAAACGTTGGATTACCGCATCAAGCGGCACAGCAGCAATCAAACAGAGATCAACTGCACCGGGCACCGGTAAATGCGCCTTGGGCTCAAACTCAGCGCCCTTGACATGCAGGTTGATCTTTTGTGAGCCAAAAACAAATGCCTTGCGGGTCCGCCCATCAGCGCCAACGAAAGCATCGAGCCGCATTCCAAGCAGTTCGGTATAAAAGCCTATACAAGCCGCTTCATTGTGGGTTGTGAGAACGAGATGATCGATGGATGCAATCACGGGAAATTCCTCTATTGAATCAACGCAGTCTAGGCGGGAATGCTTAGGCTGAATGGAGCGACCCTGACTTGATTTCCTTAAGTCTATCCGCAGCATAGCTTGCGGCGAAGGCGTTGGGTTTGACCATCGGTATCACATTGCATGTACCCCGTATATACCCGATTGCCTGTTGCATCACACAGTGCGAGCCATGCATTTCATCAGGATTGATATCGAGGTGCACCTCCACATGGCGATCAGAAAGTACATCAGCAAGCTTTAAATACAAATCGGCAACTTTATAAACCTCATTCATCAACCGAAACTGTGGTTTGTCCTTTTTCTGATCATAGTCGCGTTCACGAACAACCTCGCCAAAAAGCTTGCATCCATTTTTCCCATTGATATGGACAACAACCGCAAGCGTGTAATCGGCATACCAGGTATTGCCAATAACAAGGCGGTGCGAGTCCGCACCGATATAGATTTTCGTTTCCGCCGATTGTGCTTCGATGAAATGTTTGACCTCATCAAGATCGATCCGGCTTCGATACTCTGGCTGCCGTGAAGATGCCATCGCCTCAGCGCCCTAAACTGTCGGCCAGAACACGGGCAAGCACTGCGGTATCAAGATTGCCGCCACATAAGACAAGACCGACTGACCGGCCCTTGAACCAATCAGAGTGCTTGAGCAAAGCAGCAAGCGGCGCGGCGCCCGCACCCTCAGCCAAATTGTGAGTGGCACGTAAATACAACCGTATGGCTTCTTCAATCTCAGCATCGCTGACCTCGACGATATCCGCCAAAGATGTCAGCATCATGTCTAGCGCGTTGGCTTGCGGGACACGCGTGGCAATACCATCGGCCATGGTGATTGCCTTGTCGGTTTGGATGACACGTCCGGCTCGAAACGACTGAGCATAGGCATTGGCACCTTCCGAAACCACCCCGTAGATCTTGGTCGAGAGGCCTAGCGCGTTTCGAGCCTTGATAACACCACAAATCCCAGAACCCAGACCAATCGGTACAAAAATCGCATCAAGATCTGGCTTGGCTTCGAACATCTCCAAGGCATAACTTGCCACACCATCAACCAGGTCGGGATGAAAAGAGGCCACAAAATGCAAACCTTCGCGGGCGGCAAGCTGCGCGGCATACTCACGCGCCTCATCGAAATCGTTGCCGAATTCGATCAAATCGGCACCCAACGAACGCATCGCCGCATTTTTCTCGAGCGCATTACCCCTTGGCACCACAATCACCGATCGCAGTCCATGCTGAGCAGCCGCAAACGCAAGGCTTTGGCCATGATTGCCGCGCGTGGCCGATACCAGACCACGAATTTCAGGTTCGCGTTGAAGAAGCCTTGCCATGTAGACAAGACCACCGCGAATTTTGAAGGCGCCAACGGGGCTGTGGTTTTCGTGCTTAACCCAGCAGTGCACGCCTGTGGCCTCTTCAAGCAAAGGCCAAGCTCGAAACAAGGTCGGCGACATACTTCGATAAACTAGCTCGGCAGCCGAACGCAGGGCTAACAATGCATCAGCATCGCCCTGATTGACATGCCTTGCTGTTGACCCCATTGGGAGATTGTAGCTCGACCTACACGGTCTGACGTCTTCGTTTACCTAGAGCCCATGCCCAGGGCGCTGTCAGCGGGATGGGTAACATCAAAAAGGCGTGCTCAACCAGCGCAAGTGCTGCGAGCGCTCCGATCAAATAATAAGCACTGGCTTGTGCCGGATCCTGAGAAATCCAAGCTTGGTAAAAAATCCATGTTGCACCTGAAGCAGCAATAGCAACCGACCAGGGAAACCATGGATTCATTGGCGCCTGACGCAAGAAGCTTCGCAGGTATTGCAAGTGCTCCGGTAACCACTCGGCATTGATATGGCGAACGCCTAAAAACACATTGATTCTTGCGCTTTCATGCATCGCCCATAAAACCATATAGGTCCAGAAGGCGACTGCAAATTCAGCCTCACGCGATAGCCCCCACAGCATGAATGCACCGAGCAAAATCGAAAGCTCGTGATAAAGACTTGTTTGCAAGGCATGTAAAAAGTGTCCCCAACCTGAGCAACCAGGCTCGCAAGCTTGTTTTCGCGGCCCGGTAACAAAGCCTAGGTAATAGCTCATTTCCTGCCATGCCCAAACCGATAGACCACCTGCAAAAGCGACATACACAGCCAGTTGGCTTGTCTCATACTGGGCCCACCAAGCAGCATAAAGGCCAGCCCCACTAAAAAGGCTTGTTGCGAGCATGCTCCACACGAAGGTCTTCTTGGGCAGACCGTCAAGCCACAGCACCAAGCCCGTGCCCAGCCACCAAAGCAAAAAGGCAAAGCAAGCAGCGAGCAAGAAGCTCATCAACAAGGCATAGCCTCCTTGGGGGAAGTCGGTGTCGCACCCAAGCCATACAAGAACCCCTTGCTGGAAGGCATGGCTCGCTTGCAATCCTCAAGAGCGATCAACAAGACGCCCAAGCGCTGTGCAGCCTTCTCTGCCAAGGCTCTCGCCTCACTACCAAACGGGCGCTAATCGCACCCGCTCAGGTAAAGCGTTTGCCTTCGAGGGAATCAAGTAAACCGATGCGAAAACCACACTTGCCTTGGCGCCTAGCCACAAACGCTTAACGCTTGAAAGCACGCCGCCTTGTTTGCGAGCAAGCTCACTAGCAGCCCCGAGTTCACGAAGTGTCTCCATGCCTTGCCGAAAGCGCGGGTGGTCGATGTCGAGCGTGAGGGGAAAGGTTTGGCGTGTGATTTCCGAGGTAATTCGAAATACTTCGTAGTCATACCCTGTCGGGTCAAATCCGAGCGCCTTGTGGAGGGCAGGCCGCGTGTGATCGCGTACATACATCGTGGCGTAAACCGCAAGCAGGAAAAACTTGATCCACAAACGGTTATGGCCTTGCAGCAAATGCGGGTTCGCTCTAAGAATCAAAGCAAATGCCTCACCGTGGCGAAACTCATCATTGCACCACTGCTCAAACCAGCTGTAAATCGGGTGAAACTGAAGTTCGGGATGCCTTTGCAATTGACGAAAAATGGTGATGTAACGTGCGTAGCCAATTTTTTCGGAAAGATAGGTTGCATAAAAAATATATTTTGGTTTGAAGTAGGTATATTTTTTTGTTCGCTTTAAATCACCAAGATCAATGTTCACGCCGAAGTCTTTGAGCGACTGATTGATAAATCCTGCATGCCTCGATTCATCGCGTGCCATATAGCCCATGAGTTCTTTGATGTCTGGGTTATTGACTCGACGCTTTATTTCGTTGTAAAGAACACAACCAGAAAACTCAGAAGTCGCGGAACTGATCAAAAAATCATAAAATTCAGCACGCAGCTCGGACTCAAGGTCAGCCACCCGTGCCCGAAAGGCATCGTCACGCTGAAAGTGCTCGCCATTGGGATCGTCGCGAAACTCTTGCATCATCGCGTCCCACTCAGCTCGCACCGGTGTGATGTCAATACGGTCCATCGCCGCATAATCTGTCGAATAAAACCTTGGACTGATAATGCTTTCGTCGCGCGCTTTATCAAGTGCATCTTTTGTGGTTTTGATGTCGTCCATCAGCGTGCTCATGGCCTTGACTCCGATGCAAGAAGAAATTCAAGAAAAACCTGACGATTGCTTGATCCATATGCCTTTAAATCGAGCACTCGGCCGCTTAAAGGATCCCAAAGCAGCAATTGACCGCTATCGGTCATCGCCAGGTGGAAATGATGCTTGGTGATAGGGTGGTCGCGAATAAGACTTCGCAAGGTGGCGCGAATGAAGCCGCCCTCGCCGACCGCAATGTGGGCAATCTGCGCCCCGTCGGATACGCGGGTTACAAGAACCCCGCCGTCGGCTTGATCGATAAACGATAGGTCAACCCGCTTGACAAGCTTATGCCCCAATTGCTGCACGGGATCGGCAGGCGTGCTCGGTAAATGAAAACGATGCCATCCCACAAGCAACAAAGAACTGAGCGCCAATGCAGCCATTGCAAACAAAGGTGCCGGTCGAACATGCATCGTAGACATGCTTTACGCGACGCCGGCCTGAAGCGATTGCTGAGCAACCCGCACCCGCAGAGGCTTGGCTGGGCTTTCGCTCACCTCCTGGCTCAATGCATGATTGGTAAGCGCCTGAGCAAGCAATTGCGCTACCTGCTCACCATCGGCTAAAGCTCGCAACAAAGGTTTGGGATGGCGCAAATCCCAGGCCTTGGCGTGAGGCCATAAATGGGCCCAAGATAATCGGGCACCGTCGCGATTATCTAAACTGAGGCAAATCTCAGAGCTTGCAGGACCACGACTACGCCAGTCTGCCGATGCAACAATCCGAAACGGGATATTCACAACCAGGGGCAGGGCCATACCAAATCGCATCACGATCCTTGCGTTAGTTATGGTGTAGAGCGTTGTTTGCGCTGATAGTCGGGCAAGGCCGATTAACAGCAAAAGCGCGCTGAGCATTAATACGATCATCCAGCTTGCAGCACTAACCGCCTCGGTAACGCTTCCGCCATCATGGACTGTGGTGCTGATTTGCCAGATTGCAAGTACGAGAAAGTAAACCCCAATCTTGCGTACATGGAAAGCCTCGATCGCAAGGCGCTGCCACTGAGGCGCCCCTTGCCAAAGGATGCGCTCGCCATGAGGGAGCTTTTCAGGAAGACCGGGTAGCGGTTCAAAGTCGTCGTGGCTCATTGCAAGATACTCAGCATTTAGAACGTTATCGCGAATCAGTTTATGCTGGCTTATCTGCCAGACTCAAATGATTGGCTCAGCCCGGTCGGCATCCGCATAAAGCGTGCCTGCGCCGTAGTAGGCCATGATCCGCTCCTCCTCAAGAAGCGTGACCTGGTCTGGCTTTTTGGTTGCCGGCACATCGTCAAATTGCTTTGCGAAAATTGACCGGACCACAAGCGCCTGATCACCAACCCGCGTAAAGTTGTGGGGTAACAATACCGAACGACCTGATGGCAGCTTAACCTCAAAATAACGAATCACTGACTCGGCCAAATCGACCCAGACATCGCTTACGGTTCCAGCAACTTCATGATCCCCCCCAAACACCGGCTTTCCACGGGGATCAGGGTCACGTGCCTCTATCCAGTAGTCTTTGGCTACACGCATCGGGACAATCTTTGGATGCCCATCAAAGGTTAGATCGGGTCGATCGAGTCGCTCAGCATAAGCCCCCGGTCCGATCGCAAGCTTCATCGGATCACCCACTGGCTCAAGCGCAGCGCCAATAACGCCACCGGTGTACTTTCCAGCAATGGGACGGTTGTCCTCTTTACCGCTTGGCGCCGTAAAGATTTCGCCATGCGCAGTTTTATAAGTCTTTGGCTCGGGCATACCAAACGCACCGTCATAGCGTACATGCGAAGGCAGATCAGGATTGCCAGGCAGCAGGGGATACCCCTCACGTTTACTTTCGCGATGCAAATAAATAACCAAACCGAAAAAGAAAATCCAAAACAAATAGAGCACGACCTGAGCGATATCGATATAGCTCGTAATGGCTCCCACATCTCCTGAATGGAACAACATGATTCACCTCCAGTAAAAATCAATACGACCACAAAACAAAGTAAGCACGCTCGCCCTACTGACTCACCACCTCACCGCCCTGCCTCCGATGTGACAATCAACCAGGAAGCTGTGCAACGCCAAAGCCTTGTTGATGAGTGACATGAGACTTTAGCGAGCGCGTGATAGGCCCAATAAGCGCAAGCGTGATAAAAAGCATCGCTATTTCGATGTGATAAACAGCGCTATAAGGCATATCAGGGTTTTGCAAAGCCTCGCCCCATGCACCCGATAACATGGGCTGACTGAACAGATCTCGAAGCACACCGCCTGCAGCGATGGCAAAGCCTGCAGCGCTTGCCTGCACCGCACCCCATGCGCCCAGGGCAAGCCCCTTATAAGGACCTTGCTCTAAATTCATGGCTGTAATGAGGGTGCCTACTGCAAAAAAGCCTCCGCCAAAACCGATCAGTGAAGCACCGATTCGAAAAAGATCGGGTGACTGCAAAGGACCGGCAAAGATCACGGCAGCGAAGGCAAAAACCCCTAAGACCGCACCGGCTGCGGCAAGTTTTAAGGCTTGCTGCCCTTTGTTGAGCGCACGGGCCGCAAGGCCAAAGGCGATCAACATCCCTGATGCCGTAAAAGCGCTTAGCGCTGTCGTTTGTGAGACAGGAAGCGATAAAACCTCTGCGCCATAGGGTTCAAGCAGAATGTCTTGCATATTAAACGCGGCCGTACCCAGACCGGTCGCCCAAAGAAAGCGACTTGCACCCGGCTTCGAAACAAAATTGCGCCAGGCAACGCGAAAACCAAGCTTACCCACATGATCTTTGTGGTGTGCGTTTTTTCGCTCTTGTTTCCATAGCGAGACACAATTAAGAATCATCGTCGCCAGCGCTGCACCTTGCACCACCCGTATGAGTTGAAGCTGCGAAAAGTCTGCGAGAGCCCATGAGAAGATCAAGGCACTGATGACCATGCCCGCTAGCAGCATGACATAAAGCAAAGCGACGACACGGGGCTGCTTTTCCTCACTCGACAAATCGGCCGCAAGCGCGAGTCCAGCGGTTTGGGTTGTGTGTAGGCCAGCGCCAACCATTAAGAAGGATAAAGCTGCCGCTGCGGGACCAACAAAGGCCGGGCCTTGAGCATCGCCTGAGAGAACAATCAGTGCAAAGGGCATAAACTCCAGGCCACCGACTTGCATCATCGTCCCAAACCACAAATACGGCACTCGCCGCCAGCCGATAGCTGAGCGATGGGTATCTGATCTAAATCCAATAAAAGCACGCAAAGGCGCAAAGAGAATCGGAAGCGAGACCATCAAAGAGACAAGCCATGCGGCAACGCCCATTTCGACAATCATCACACGATTCAAGGTACCCGTCAGCAAGACCAAGCACATACCCACCGAACATTGAAAAAGTGCAAGTCGTAAGAGTTGGCCGAGTGGTAACTGCTCGCTCGCCGCGTCGGCAAAAGGCAAAAAGCGGGGGCTTATATGCCGCAAGTGAAGCGCCAACTGCCTGTTTAGCGCTGCAAGCCTACGCATGACTCATCTCGGTCGCTTCATAGGCAATGGTTATATGCTCAATATTTAATAGCTGAGAAATATAAAAGCCACTATTTACCCGTTGAGCGATTGAAAGTTTATAATGCTTAAAACAATCCTTCGCATCCAGAAGGCTGAGTACTTTTTCGCCGGACAGTGGAACAATCGAGGGCGCACGATCGGCTCGGGGAAGACAACGCCCAGCGGCATGCATAAGTGCAAGCATCGGTGTTCGGGGTGCAAAGCTCACATGCAAACTGCGCGCTGTGCGCTCTGCCAACCGCTCAAGCGCTCTTGCCATATCGACCGCCTCATAATGAATCAATGAGTCCATGGCAACAACATGATCAAACTGGCCAAAGTTCGCATCGAGCATATCGCCTGCCACCCAAAGAATGCGTCCTTCGCTGGGTCCGTGCGCGGCGCGCTCCTTTGCTAACGCGATGAGTTGACTTGATAAATCGACCGCCAAAACATCTGCACCACGGCGTGCAAGTTCAATGGCCATGGCGCCGGTGCCACATCCGGCATCCAAGATGCGGCGTCCATGCAAATCACTGCCGAGCGCATCGAGCATGTTGGCACGCATCCGATCGCGCCCCGCACGCACACTTGCACGGATTCGACTCACTGGTGCATCGGAAGTCAACCGTGCCCACGCCGAAAAGGCAGTGCGATCGAAGTACTGCTCGACTTCGTTGCGTCGTTGCTGATAAGAGCCCGGGTCCATCAATCAAACCCCAGCAGATCAAAGATTTCGCGATCTTTTAGCGACTCGGGCGCAAGTCCCTCGGTCCCTGCCCAAAGTTTCGCCGCAAGTTGCAAATAAGCCTGCTGAACAGCATCCAGCTCAGGCGATGATTCCATCTCAAAGAGCGTTGCCTTTTTAAGTCGACTACGGCGAATCGCATCAAGATCCGGGAAATGAGCAAGCGTACTTAAACCGGTCCGGCTGTTAAAACGATCAACCTGGTCGGTTTGTGCGCTGCGATTGGCAATCACGCCACCCACTCGTACTTTGTAGTTTTTCGACTTTGCCTGAATCGCAGCAATAATTCGATTCATCGCGAAGATTGAATCAAAATCATTGGCAGTCACAATCAAAGCGCGATCGGCATGTTGCAGGGGCGCAGCAAAGCCACCACAAACCACATCGCCCAACACATCAAAGATCACGACATCGGTTTCATCAAGTAAGTGGTGCTCTTTTAGTAGCTTCACAGTTTGACCGACAACATAGCCGCCGCAACCAGTGCCAGCTGGTGGGCCACCGGCTTCAACACACATTACACCGTTATAGCCTTCGTAGACGAAATCCTCGACCCGGAGCTCTTCGGTATGAAAATCAACTTGCTCTAAAATATCGATCACCGTTGGAACAAGACGCTTGGTGAGCGTGAAGGTTGAATCGTGTTTAGGGTCACAGCCAATTTGCAGCACCCGTTTGCCGAGTTTTGAAAACGCCGCAGACAGATTTGACGACGTCGTGCTTTTGCCAATCCCCCCCTTGCCATAAACCGCAAACACCTTGGCGTTGGTAATTTTTTGCGAAGGGTCTAGATGAACCTGCAAGCTCCCCTCACCATCGCCCGCACCGCGGCCTGGTCCAGCTACCCCTCGGGGTCGGATTTGCTCTTCAATAATCGGTATGCTTTTCATGCGGATAAGTCCTCGTAAACACCTTCAATGCGGTCTTCGATGTCATCGCTGGCTTCACGCAAGCTTTGCAGGGTTTGTGGATCGGGTTGCCAATATCGTCTTTCGTGTGCTTCCAAGAGCCTTTGAACCAACTTGGCAGAGGCATTGGGATTCAAACTCGCCAAGCGATCGCGCATGGCACGGTCCTTGACGAATGTCTCGGTGACTTGCTGATAAACCCACGCAGGTACCTTGCCCGTGGTCGCTGACCAGCCCATCGTGTTGGTGAGATGCGATTCAATCTGACGCACGCCCTCATAGCCGTGCTTGAGCATGGCCTCGTACCACTTGGGATTGAGCATGCGACTGCGAGCTTCCAAGTCCACCTGCTCTTGCAGACTGCGTACCTTGGCGGTCCCTTGAGTTTGATCACTAATGTAAACGGGTATAGCGCTTCCGCGTGCTGACTGAACAGCACGACTCATCCCGCCAAGGCTGTCGAAATACTGATCCAAGGAGGTGACACCGGTTTCGGCCGCATCGAGGTTTTGATAGGCGAGGCTTACTTGCGACAAGTTGCGCTTGAGCATCTCAGGCTGCTGCGAGGCCTCGCCTCGACGATCATAGGCAAAGCTTTTTCGCCGAGCAAATAGTCCAGCGAGCTCATCTTCCTCTTCCCAATGGCTGCTCTCGATTAAGTGGTTGATATGCGCCCCGTAGGCGCCATCGGCGTTTGAGAACACCCGCAAACAAGCCGTATCAAAGTCGCAGCCCTCTTTATCCTGGTATGCCAACGTGTTGCGTCTGATGAAGTTCATCGACAAAGCTTCGTCTGCGGTTGCAGCAAGATAGGCCGCCTCAGCAAGCACGCGGGTTTGCAGAGGCAAAAGATCACGAAAAATGCCTGATAAGCTCATGATCACATCAATACGTGGTCGCTTTAATTGTTCGAGCGGTATGAGTTGTGCACCGGACAACCGTCCATAACTATCAAAACGGGGCGCAGCGCCCATGAGTGCAAGCGCTTGCGCAAGCGGCGCACCTTCGCTCTTTAAATTATCACTTCCCCAAAGCACCACAGCAATCGACTCGGGAAAGCCGTGGCCATCTGCCTGATGCCTTGCGATGAGCCGCTCAGCCTGCGCCTTACCATCAGCCATGGCAAAGCGGCTAGGAATTCGAAAGGGGTCAAAGCCATGAATATTGCGCCCCGCAGGCAGCACCTCGGGGTTGCGCAAAATATCGCCTCCAGCCGAGGCCTCGATGAATCGACCGTCAAGCGCGCGTACGAGACCCTCGGTTTCATGATCCTGCTGAAGCGAAAGCAGCGCATGAACAACCGTCTGTATACATTGCAGCGAAAGCCCCTCTGAATCGGCCTTTTTTTGGAGTGCTTGCAATGCTGACGAGACCTCGTCTCGTAAGACCTTATCTTGCAAGGAAATCATGTTGGCTGGCGCTGCTAATTCTGAGCGCGCCGTGGCAGATGCTGCGATTTGTAGCGCTATAGAAACGACATGTTCACTGAGCTCGTTGGTCGCAGGCCTCCCGCAAGCCGCTTGAAGCATCGCCTTGGCCCAAACGTCAAGACCTTCGCGGCTTGCCGGGCTGCCTAGTTGATGCATACCCTCGGGAATCAGGCTTTGTTCGATTTCAAGTACACGAGCATGGAGGAAGGCCGTTGTTTGTTGCTTTGGTAAGGACGCTGGCAGCGTTAATTCAAGTGCCAGCGCTTGTTCAACAATCAAAACGTGCAGACTTTCGCTTTCGTCTGCTGACTCCGGTGCAAGTGCGCGCCATCGCTCGATCAGCGCCTTGAGCTCATGCAGTCCGGCATAAAGCCCTGCTTGTGCAAGCGGGGGTGTGCGATAACTCAATAATGTCGCCGATGCGCGCCGCTTTGCGATAGTGGCCTCAGAGGGATTATTAGCTGCATAAAAATAATAATGCGGCGTATCGCTGATCAGTCGATCTGGCCAGCAAGCCTGACTCATGCCACATTGCTTGCCAGGCATAAATTCGAGCGCACCATGGGTACCGAAGTGCAAGATGGCATCTGCCTGAAAGCGCTCGCGCAAGTAGCGATAAAAAGCGGCAAACGCATGGGTTGGCGTAAAGCTTTTTTCAAACAGCAAACGCATCGGGTCGCCTTCGTAACCAAAGGCTGGCTGCACACCGATGAAAACAGCGCCAAGATCAAGCCCATAGACAAAAATCGACTGTCCGTCACTTTGCAAACGCCCTGGTGCCGGTCCCCACTGAGCGCTGATTTCATCGACCCAGGTTTCGCTTTCGATATAGTCATCGACGGATATACGCGCTGCAACATTTGCATGGGTTCCGAAGCGCGCTGCATTACCCTTTAAGAGTTGCTCACGCAAGGCTGCCTCTGAGGCGGGCAGTTCAAGCTGATAGCCTTCACGCTGAAGACGTTTGAGCAAATGCCAAAGTGACGCAAACACATCAAGATGGGCGGCCGTGCCTACGCTGCCGGCGTTGGGGGGGAAACCAAAAATGACGATGGCAAGTTTTCGCTCAGCAGCCTTCTTCTTGCGCAGATATACAAGCTTTTCAATCCGCGCCGCGAGCCTTGCAACACGTTCTGGATGCGCCGACATATTGCGCTGTGAAGGCCCACGACCACCAAAGACGATGGATCCTGTCGCACCATCGAGCTCTGGAATCGCCACCATCATGGTACTTTCCACGGGCATCAAGCCTCGCTCTGATCGTTCCCACTGATCTAATAGTTGGAATTCTACAGCTTGTGCAGCGATATAAGGAACATCAAGTCTTTTAAGTATTTCCTGCGCGGCTTTTGAATCGTTATAAGCAGGCCCACCCACCAATGAAAATCCGGTTAGTGATAAGAGGAGATCGATCGAGGGTTTTCCATGTTGATCGAAAAAATAGCGCTCAATCGCTGATCGGGCGTCAAGTCCACTTGCAAATGCCGTGATGACTTGCATCCCTCGGGCCTCTAAGGCTTGGATGACTGCGTTGTAGTGCGCGACATTGTCAGCAAGCAAATAAGAGCGCAAGACCAACACACCGACTCTTGCTATCGGCGGCCTTGCTTGCAAAGCCTTCAAGGCCTCTATATCAGTGCAAACCCCTGTTGCCAGGCCAGGATGATAAAGCCCGACCTCGGGATACTCAATCGGGTCTTGGATCTTTAAGCGCCCGCGTAAGCTGGCTCTGGGTCCGGATGCATAGCGGTCTATCAGCAATCGAAGCATATTGCCGAGGTTGCCCTGACTGCCTGCAAGCCAATATTGCATGCAGAGAAAATAGATCCTCACATCCTGAGCAGTACCCGGTATAAAACGCAGAATCTTTGGCAAGCGGCGCAACATCGCCATTTGCTTTTCACCCGAGCTTGATGGCTGTGACGAGGATTGACTCGTTCGCCTCATCAATCCCTTACTTAGTTCCTCGGCACTTGGTTCATCGTCGTTGATCGCATCGGTCGGTCGAGACGCACCGCGAAGCTTCTTGAGAAAGTTCATCGCGGCCGAACTTGGCTTTTGCATATCGAAGCGGCCAATCCGAGTGAGCTTGCTCACCTCCGAAGCCGATAGGCAAATGAGCATTGCATCGCAATGCGGACGGCGCGCCGCTAAAGCGCCTTGAACCAAACGAATATGTTCTTCGAGAAAGAGCATGTTGGCCACGATGATGTCGGCTTGGGCAATATCATCGAGACAATGTTTGAGTTTTGCCGCATCCGCAGCAAATTCAGCCGCTGCATGCAGATTCAATTGCAAACCTGCAAGTTCCTCAACGAGTTGTTCCCTTGCAAGATCCATTGCACTTGCCAAGTGCGCATCAAGCGTAATCACGCAGATGCGAATCGACTGTTGGCTAAGTGGAGGTTTCATAGGATCGGCTTTAAGGGGTCTGTGGCTTAGCGTGCAAAGTAGGCTTTGGCGTCGTAGAGCGTTTCGACCGTAATGCGCGATAAGCCCTGATTGCGAGCGAATTGCTCAGTGTTTTTCCGCGCTTTACCGCGCACAAAAAACGGAATTTTTTTTAACTCCTTCTCGGCGTCGACTTCCCAGGTCGGCTCATTGGCCGGCTGCTGTGCGGGGTGCTTATCAAGCGATCGATTCGAAAGATCACTGGGTTGGTGGTCGGCACTTGTCCCTGAGCCTTGACTCGGTGAGATGCCTTGTTCGGCAGCGCGCGATACGCCCTGTCCTAAATGCGAAGGGCCTTGCGCGTCATGAAATTCAAAATCTTCCCTAAACATCCCAAGCAGATGCTCTTCAAGGCCCATCATTAAGGGATGAATCCAGGTATCGAAAAGCACGTTACTGCCTTCAAAACCCATTTGGGGCGAGTAGCGGGCCGGATAATCCTGGACATGTACCGGCGCAGAAATCACGGCACAGGGAATTCTCAAGCGCTTGGCAATATGCCTTTCCATTTGCGTACCAAGAACAAGCTCTGGCTGAAGCTCTTCAATCGCTCGTTCCACTTCCAAATAATCGTCAGTAATCAGCACTCGGGCGCCAAGACTGTCGGCAAGGCTACGAAGCTCCCGAGCCCATTCTCTGCTATAAGTTCCAATTCCTATAACTTTTAGGCCTATTTCTTCACTGGCCACTTTTGCTGCAGCCATTGCATGGGTTGCGTCGCCAAAGACGAAAACGGTCTTTTCGTGCAAGTAATTGGAATCGACAGAACTTGCATACCAAGTGGATCGGGCGCTGGCAGCAAGCTGATCGATATGGGCAGGCGCAAGCTTAAGGCCCGCTAGTGTGGCCACTTCGTCGATAAACCGCAGTGTGCCTTTAAGGCCAATGGGTATCTCCTTCGTAAACGCCTGGTTGCAATTTTTTTGTAACCATTGCGCCGCCTGTAAGCCAAGCTCTGGGTACATTAATACATTGAAATCGGCTTCGCCAAGTGTTGCGATTGCCTGAGGATCTGCGCCAAGCGGCGCCACTACATGGACATCGACGCCGATGGCGTTTAAGAGGCTTGTGATTTCCTTTACATCGTCGCGATGCCGAAACCCAAGCGCGGTGGGACCAAGCAAGTTGCAGCGAGGTCTTCTGACAAGCGGATCATCATGATGCTGTTGCTTGCTCTGTTGCGCCTCGGGTGCGCCTACTTTCTCGGGCATTGCTTGCTGATCGGCTTTGCCTTGTTGTTGAGGTTTTACTAAATACCGTACAAGTTGGTAAAAGGTTTCTGCTGCACCCCAATTTTCTTTTTTCTGATATGACGGTAATTCAAGCGGTATGACGGGTATGGGCAGCTGCAAGGCCTGGGCAAGACCCGCCGGATCATCCTGGATTAACTCGCCTGTACACGATGCTCCAACCAGCATGGCCTGCGGGGTGAAGCGCTCATAGGCCTGCTGTGTAGCACGTTTGAACAGAGCGGCAGTATCCGAGCCCAAGTCACGCGCCTGGAAAGTGGTGTACGTCACAGGGGGGCGTTGATTTCTTCGCTCAATCATGGTGAAGAGCAGATCGGCATAAGTATCGCCCTGCGGTGCATGAAGCACATAGTGCAGTGATCGCATACCCGTTGCCACGCGCATGGCACCGACATGGGGCGGCCCTTCATAGGTCCAAACAGCAAGCTTCATGACAATCGCTCCCTGCGTTGAAGCGGTCGTGAAAAAAGAGCTGCCAGGTCAGCTGATTGTTCGAAGCCTTGAATCGGTGTGAAAACCAGCTCAATGGACCACTTGGTGCTAATGCCTTTTGCTTCCAGCGGATTAGCCAGGCCGAGACCGCAAACCGCCAAATCAACCGCAGCTGCGATGCATCGATCAAGCTGACGGTCGACATCCTGCCCCTCACTCATGCAAATGTCCGCTGGCAAGGCATCGAGTTCAGCTTGCATGATCGCCGCGTGCAAGTAAGGCGTTCCGACCTCGGTCAATTGCATCTCCATTTCCTGGTAAAGAAAACGTGCAAGTGCGGGTTCAAGCTGCGAGTCTGGAAAAAAGAAAACCTTTTTGCCACGAAGCGTTTGACGATGCTTTTGCATGGCTAAGCGCGCTCGATCGGCAAGCGGCAACAAGACTGATTGTTGATGTGCTTTCGGGATATCAAAGGCCTGTGCAGCCGCTTCATACCAAGCAAGCGAGCCCTCAACCCCAAGCGGGAAACTTGCCGGTACATGCTTAGCCGCTCTGGCTTGGAGCAGCCGCAGGGTTTCCCCGAGAAAGGGCTGAGCCAGAAGTACGCGTGTTTGTGGGCCTATGGCGGCAAGGTCCATACCGCGACGCCCAGGGAAGAAATCGACACGAACAATGCCCAGCGCTTTAAAGTGGCGACGCATTTGGTCTTCGACCACATCAGCCAAGGTCCCAACGACCAATAAGTTGGGCGGGTCCGAAGGCTTAGCCTGAGGCATTTGTGGCACAAGGGCAGCCAGGCAAGCGTCTTCGCCCTGTGTGAAGCTCGTCTCGATACCAGAGCCCGAATAGGCCAGCACCCGGAGTCGCTTAGCAAATCGCTGATCCAAACGTTGTGCGGCCCGAGACAAATCAAGCTTGATGACTTCCGATGGGCAAGAACCCACCAAAAAAAGTAAGCCGATGTCTGGTCGTCGCTCGATCAAGGCGGTTGCAACCCGGTCAAGCTCCTCGTGAGCATCAGCAAGACCGGCAAGATCGCGCTCTTCAATAATTGCAGTGGCAAATCTCGGCTCTGCAAAAATCATAACGCCGGCCGCCGACTGCATTAAGTGCGCACAGGTGCGCGAGCCAACAATTAAGAAAAATGCATCCTGCATTTTGCGGTGTAACCACATGATGCCGGTGAGGCCACAAAACACCTCATGCTGGCCACGCTCACGTAGCCAATGCATGCGCATGCCTTGATCGGGCGCATTCATGTGTTGGCTCCTTGAAGTCTGGCCTGTCTCAGCTTAAGCAGAAACTGGCCGGCGTTAACCACATAGCTTGCATAGGCAGCAAGTGCCAAACCTAGCTGAAGTCGCTCGGGCCACTGACCCTGCCACCACACCCACAAATAAAGGCTATGCAAGGCGATCACCAGCATGCTCACGACGTCTTCCCAGAAGAACGCAGGTGCAAACAAGTACTGCCCGAAAACCACCTTCTCCCAGATCGCGCCTGTGATCATGATCAGATAAAGCAGCGAGGTCTTGGCAAGCACCGACCAGGTCGCGAGCTCAAAGCCTTCGCCGCTGTAAAAGAACCGAACAACAAGAGCAAGGCTTATGAGAAATACTACAAATTGTAGCGGTGCGAGAATGCCTTGTACTAAGGTCCAAACAGTCTGATCGCGGCGCAGACGTTCCTGGGGGCTGTACAAGGCCCTTACTTCGGATATTGATGCAGCGCGCTCCATGGTGGTCATACCGGTGTGTCGTCCTCACTCGCTGGCTGATGGCTCATTGCCAAGCCTTTCTTGTGGGTCAATGTAGACCGATGACGAGCAACTGTCAATTTGTTTGGACGTTTATTTCACTAGACAGTTTTCAGGAATGTCCAAAGTAACTGACAAAATATCCGACAAAATTTGCACAAACCAGTAGGAAAGCAGCATTTTTTTTTGTAAGATCGCGTTTCGCTGATTGTCTTAGACGGTTTGTACCGTTTAATGACAGCGATTGCGCTTCAGGGATCAAGTCGAAAAGAATCATCGAATCGAAGGAATCAGGGCGGATAACAACAGGCTCGCCAAGGGCCGGACCCCGGTGTCTGGACTAGACGAGCCGCACAATGACAAGGCGGATCGAGTTCCATGAAACGATTTGAGTCCCCGACAGCGGACTTGCGCGATCTCAAGGCTGAGGCTGTGGCAGGCTTGCTGGAATGGTCTGCTGATCTTGTTTTGATCTTGGACGCTCAAGCCCGCGTTATTGATGCCGCAGGTCATTTTGATACTGTCGATCCTGCTGAGTTAAAGCGTTGGCGAGGCAAGCTCTGGGCCGATCTAGTCACCCAGGAGAGCCGCGGCAAATTGCTTGCACTGCTCGATGCAGCCATGCAACTCGAACCACTTCAGCGAAACACCAACCGCACAAGGGCAAAAGCAAGCGAGCGCTCACCCGAACATCGGGAAGCGCGGCTAAGCGAAGCCAAGTCATCGTCAAGCCAACAAGAGGCCTTATCGAGCTGGCGTCAACTCAATCATCCCTTACGCGAAGCAAGTCTGCCCATCAGCTATCGGGTGCGCCGTTTGTATGAGGACGGCCCCCTGATTGCCGTCGGCCGATCGATGAACCCGATCGTCAAGTTGCAACAACAATTTGTTCAGTCGCAACAGCAAGTCGAGCGCGAGTTTAGCCGCTTGCGCGACCTTGAAACCCGCTACCGATTGCTGTTTCAACACAGCGAAGATCCGTTGATGCTCATCGACGCCAATAGCCTGCGGGTGCTTGAGGCCAACGCTTCCTGCCACGAGCACTTTCAATGGTCAGGAAAGCGACTGGCCAACAAAAGCCTCAGCAGCGCCATTGACGCTAAGGGGCAGCGCAGCATCCGCAATCAAATCGATCAGCTAAGGGCGAGTGGCCAGGCTGAACACGTGCGTGTGCGTCATGCCAAAAGTAAGGAGGAGTATCTCGCCAGCGTGCAGGCTCTAAGACACGAGGGCCAGATTCATGTACTGCTCAGACTCGCGCCCGAAGCGGGTCTGCGAGGAGCAGACCGCGAGCAATTACAAAGCAGCCAAGCCTGGTTTGAGCACGCACCCGACGCCATTGTGATTTGCGATCAGCAAGGCGACATTCAAAAGGCCAACCCAGCATTTCTTGAAATGGTCCGTCTACCCCACGAGGGCCTTGTTCGAGGTGAAAGCCTTGCGCGCTGGTTAGGACGCGGCGTGGTCGACCTTGATGTATTGATGAGCGGCATGAAGCAAGCTCGCAGACTTCGCCACTACCAAACCACGCTGAGCAGTGAATTCAGCTCAGCAGTTGAGGTTGACATTTCAGCTGCCTTTCTCGACGAGCAGGCTAAAAGCCTCGGGTTGACGATTCGAAGCACGCTTGGTCCTGCTGCGAGCAAGCCCACACGCGGCCCAGCCATGTCACGCTCAATGGAACAATTATCAGAGCTCGTTGGCAGCGTATCGCTCAAGGATTTAGTACGTGAATCGACCGATGTCATTGAGCGCCTTTGCATTGAAGCTGCGCTTGAAATGACCAAAGATAATCGCGCCTCTGCAGCGGAAATGCTGGGCTTGAGTCGCCAAAGCCTCTACACCAAGTTGCGTCGGTACGGTCTAGCCGAATACGAAAACAATCAAGACCCGACTGTCCAATCTGATTGACGCCTTAATGCGTCCAGCGTATTGTTCGCTGTATGCATCCAATCCAATGGCGTGCCGCCTTCGAACTTCTCAAACCGATTACCTGGTTTGCCCCGATGTGGGCATTTGCCTGCGGCGCCGTCTCATCAGGTGCCTCACCCGATGGTCGCTGGCTTGTCATCATCGCTGGTATCGTCTTGGCAGGCCCTTTGGTCTGCGCCACAAGCCAGGCAGTCAATGACTGGTTTGACCGGCATGTTGATGCGGTCAACGAACCACAACGCCCTATCCCTTCCGGGCGCCTACCTGGTCGCAGCGGTCTATACATTGCTATTGCATGGACTGTTTTATCGCTTGCGATCGCGCCACTTCTTGGCCCCTGGGGCTTCGGAGCCGCCGCAATTGGCTTAGTACTTGCCTGGGCTTATAGCGCACCGCCCCTGAGGCTTAAGCGTAATGGCTGGTGGGGCAATACCGCCGTGGCCGTTTGCTATGAGGGGCTACCCTGGATCACCGGTGCCACGGTGCTTGCTGCTGGGGCGCTCCCGGACTCGAGAAGTCTGACACTTGCGCTGTTATACAGTTTGGGGGCACACGGGATTATGACGCTCAACGACTTTAAATCGGTCGAGGGTGATCGCCAATGGAACATTGCCTCTTTGCCGGTTCAACTTGGCGTGAACCGGGCGGCAAGGCTTGCATGCATCGTGATGGCCTTACCTCAGATGGTTGTGATTGGGCTTATCTATTACTGGGGACAAAGCTTTCATGCTCTAGCCATAGCGGTCCTTTTATTAGCGCAATTTTTATTGATGCAAAAATTGTTGCGAAACCCTCATCAGCGCGCCGCCTGGTACAACGCAACCGGGACAAGCCTTTATGTGCTCGGTATGCTTATTGCAGCATTTGCCCTCCAAGCCTCGCGAACGCCCATCGCTAGTCCGGTAAGCGTATGACATCCCCACGCGAAAGTTCAGGTCATTCGTCCGCTTCAGGCGGTCTGCCAGCTTCAGACCATGCGCTCGCTTCAGAGCATTCGCCCACTTCAGACCACGCGCCCGCTTCAGACGGCTGTCATGTACAAGCGCCTGGACTGAGTTGGTTTGAGATTTTCAGGCTGGGATTGGTACAGACCGCACTCGGTGCGATTGTTGTGCTCACCACATCGACGATTAATCGCGTGATGGTTGTTGAAATGGCTATGCCAGCCATGCTTCCCGGTGCACTGGTCGGCTTGCACTATGCGCTACAAATATTGCGTCCGCGATGGGGACACCACTCCGATGTGAAGGGACGTCGAAGTCCTTGGATCCTGCTTGGTATGGCAGTCCTGGCAAGCGGTGGCTGGCTGGCAGCGCTTGCTACAAGCATGCTCGAAACCCAACAAGGTCTGGGCATCATGCTTGCAACGCTCGCTTTTTCAATGATTGGCCTTGGCGTTGGCGCAAGCGGTACGTCGCTGCTTGCGCTACTTGCAAAGTCAGTCAGTCCAGCGCGAAGACCTGCCGCTGCAACGATTGTGTGGGTCATGATGATCATGGGCTTTGTTCTAACCGCTGCAACAGCAGGTCATTTTCTTGACCCTTATTCAAACGAAAGACTTGTAAAGGTCAGTGGCGCAGTCAGTCTGATCGCATTCGCCCTAAGTGTGATAGCGCTCTATGGCTTAGAATCTAAACACCACACCAAAGGCGTACGTGCCTTTCAACCTAAATTAAGCACCCCAGACCCTGAATCAAGACCTGCCGAAGACGCCCGCTTTTGGCTGGCACTACGATCGGTTTGGGCAGAGGCAGCGAGTCGGCGATTTACCGTGTTTGTTTTCATATCGATGCTGGCCTATAGCGCTCAAGATCTCATTCTTGAACCTTTTGCTGGCGCAGTTTTTGCGATGACGCCTGGTCAAAGCACACAACTTGCGGGCATGCAGCACGGCGGCGTTTTAATCGGTATGATTTTTGTTGCTTTGATCGGCACTTGGCGTCGTAGCGGTCAATCGATGAAGTCGATGCGACGCTGGACCGTTGGGGGCTGCGCAGCGTCAGCGCTTGCGCTACTCAGCCTAACAGCCGCAAGCATGCATGCAAGCTCGTGGCCTTTGCAGCTCAGTGTGATTGCCCTGGGCATTGCCAACGGTGTGTTCGCGGTTGCAGCGATTGGCTCGATGATGACACTTGCTGGTGAAGGCCAACACAACCAAGAAGGCTTGCGCATGGGACTTTGGGGCGCGGCGCAGGCAATCGCCTTTGGACTTGGGGGCTTTTTAGGGACCATGGCAAGCGATATAGCCCAATGGCTAGTTGCCGATCCGAGCAAGGCCTATGCCTGGGTGTTTGCGATCCAGTCCATGCTCTTTGTCCTGTCGGCTTGGATGGCGATTCGAGTACCGGCACCCGAGGGCCTTCAACTCAGGGCCGAATCGCATGACAGCACCGTTCGGCCAAGCACCCCGCCACTGAAGATGGATCGTCGACTTGAGCCACCTAGGGAGCAACTAAACCATGTCTCAATTGGATGATCCCCAAGCGCTTCACAGCCAAGCCTTTGATGTGCTTGTCCTTGGAGGTGGCCCAAGCGGCGCTACGGCAGCCTATGATCTAGCCGCACGTGGCTATCGCGTGGCACTACTTGACCGTGAAGGTCGCATCAAGCCCTGTGGCGGAGCGATCCCTCCAAAACTGTTATACGAATTCAATATTCCACACGATGTTTTGGTCACCAAGGTACGCGGTGCAAGAATTATCTCACCCAAACAGCAAGTCGTCGGGATGCCTATTGACGATGGATTTGTCGGCATGGTCGATCGTGCAGACTTTGATCCCTGGCTTCGTGCGCGCGCAGCCCGGGCCGGTGCCGTGCGACTGTGTGGCAGCTTTTCGCATCTTCGGCGCGAGCCGAATCAGCACGCTGATCTGGTATCGGTCTACTTTCGCGAAAAGGATTCCCAACAACTAAGCTCGATTAGGGCCCGCTACTTGATTGCTGCGGATGGTGCAAGGAGCACCATCGCACGCCAAGAAATCGAAGGTTCTAACGAGGGCCAGTACGTGTTTGCGTACCACGAAATACTTGAGGCGCCCCAAGTGCTCGGAAATCCTGAGCAACAACGACTGAGCAATCAGAGGCAACGGGCACATGCAGCTCCCGCTGAAGCTGCCTTCTACGACCCAAGTCGTTGTGATGTTTTTTACGATGGCGATTTATCACCCGATTTTTACGCTTGGGTATTTCCTCACGGCAAAAGTTTAAGCATTGGCACCGGCAGTGCACTCAAAGGATTTTCGCAACGTGAGGCTATTGAGCAGTTGCGACTGCGCACTGGACTGAGCCAGCAGCGTCTCATTCGTCGCGAAGGCGCACCCATCCCGCTTAAGCCGCTGCCACGCTGGGATAACGGAAGAGACATCGTACTTGCAGGCGATGCTGCTGGCGTTGTTGCGCCTGCTTCAGGCGAAGGCATTTACTACGCCATGCTCGGTGGCCGGATGGCGGCACAAGCGGTGATTCAGTGCTTGGAGCGTGGCTCGCCCAAAGCCTTAGCCGATGCAAGAAAGCGATTCATGCGACTTCACGGTCAGGTTTTTTGGGTTCTCGGGCTGATGCAACGCTATTGGTATGCTAACGACCAGCGTCGGGAGCGTTTTGTGCGTATTTGCCAAGACCGCGATGTGCAGCAACTGACCTGGGATGCTTATATGAACAAGGAATTGGTCAAGGCTAAGCCCCTGGCACACGCGCGAATTTTCTTCAAAAACCTTGCTCACTTAAGCGGTCTTGCATCGGTGTAATGGCAGCTCCCGCTTAGGATGCGGGTTATGACCACAAGCTTTAGCCCCCCAACGCGGCAGGTGCCGCTCATGACCAAGTTAACCGTGATTGCTGCCGTGGTGCTTGTTGCCACGCTCGGCGGCCTGGCGACCGATATTGGTGCTTGGTATTTGTCGCTTATCCAACCTTGGTGGAAGCCGCCCGATTGGGCCTTTGGCCCCGCATGGACGATTATTTTCGCTTGTACCGCTATAAGCGCGATAGGCGCCTGGCACGCTTCGGTGAGAAGCCGTGATCGCTACGCAGTAGGCCTTGGGTTCGCTGTCAATGCTTTTTTGAATATTCTTTGGAGCGTTCTCTTTTTCAAACTTCAAAAGCCCCTTTGGGCTGCTTTTGAAGTTTTTGCACTCTGGGCCTCTATCGCGTGGCTTATGCTTCGGATTCGAGGGCTTAATCCTTCTGCCGCTCGCTGGCTGCTGCCGTATTTGATTTGGGTAAGCTATGCAGCAAGTATCAACTGGGGCGTTGTTTGGCTTAATCCCAACCAAGCCCATGAGCAAGCGCCTGGTGCCGCAACCGCGCCAAAAGCTTCGGTCGCGCCCCAAGAGCCGTCCGCTGCAAACATTGCAACAGAAAAACCTGAGCCTAAACCCTGAGTAAGGACTCGCTTGTTATGGGGGCTTCCATAACCTCAAGGTAGGGTGCGAACCAGGTTTGTATTTGCGCTCGGATGCCCTGAGCGTCAAGACCACAAGCGGCGAGCAAGGCTGGGACTTCGCCTTGATCAATGAATCGATCAGGAAGTCCCATCATACGTATCGGCTTGACCAGCCCCATATCGCTTAGCGCTTCGGCCACTGCAGCGCCTGCGCCGCCGCTGCGAGAGCCTTCTTCGATAGTGACAATTGCATCATGGGTGTTGGCCATTTGCCGCAAGAGCGCCACATCGAGTGGCTTAATAAAACGCATATTGACCACACTCGCATTGAGCGACTCGGCCGCCTCGAGCGCAGGCGCAAGCATGCTTCCAAAGGCCAAAATCACCACGCCTTTGCCGGCACGCCTGATTTGCGCCTTACCCCAGGCGAGTGCGCTTAGGTCGCGGCGCAACGTCACACCAGGGCCTCGCCCGCGTGGATAACGCACAGCAACTGGCCCATCATGTAAAAAGGCGGTGTAGAGCATTTGCCTGCACTCATCTTCATCACTTGGCGCAAGCAGACTCATATTCGGAAGGCAGCGCAAAAAGGCGATATCGTAGGATCCCGCATGGGTGGCGCCATCAGCACCGACAAGACCCGCCCGATCAATGGCAAAACACACAGGCAGATTCTGCAGGGCCACATCGTGAATGACCTGATCGTAGCCCCTTTGTAAAAAGGTCGAATAAATCGCAACCACCGGTTTCATGCCCTCGCAGGCCAAACCTGCCGCCAGGGTAACGGCATGTTGCTCGGCAATACCGACATCGACATACCGGCTTGGAAACCGCTCTTCAAATTCAACCAATCCTGAGCCTTCGCGCATCGCCGGTGTAATGGCAACCAAACGAGGATCGAGCGCGGCCATGTCGCAAATCCATTGACCAAAGACCTGGGTATAAGTCGGCGCATGAACTTTAGTGGGCGCGCTCTTAATAATGCCCTGCTCAAGCTTAAACGCCGACGGACCGTGATAAAGAATAGGATCTTTTTCGGCAGGCCGATAGCCGTGACCTTTTTGAGTGACCACATGCAAAAACTTCAATCCAGGTCGTTGCCGTAAACGTTTCAGTGTGTGGGTGAGCATGGCCAAGTCATGCCCATCAATAGGGCCGACATAATTGAAACCGAACTCCTCAAAAAGGGTGCTGGGCGTGAGCATCCCCTTAACATGCTCTTCAAGCTTTCTTGAGAGCGCAAGCAAACGGGGAGACCGCTTAAACATACCCTCACTTAAGGCTTTGGCCGATCCGTAAAAGCGCCCTAGCAAAAGTCTGGTTAAGTAATGACTGAGCGCCCCAACCGGTGGCGAAATTGACATCTCGTTGTCGTTAAGGATCACCAAGACATCGAGATCACGTGTGCCACCGCCATGATTCATCGCTTCAAAAGCCATACCACCACTAAGTGCGCCGTCGCCAATGACAGCGATATGCCTTCGACGATCGTCGCCCTGGTGCTGGCCATTTTCCCGTGCCGCCAAGGCCATGCCCAAGGCTGCCGAGATCGATGTGGAAGAATGCGCGGTCCCGAAGGCGTCATAAGGACTTTCGCTCCGCTTTGGGAAACCCGATAGGCCGTCTAGCTTCCTTAGACTAGACATTGCTTCTCGGCGCCCGGTCAGGATTTTGTGCGGATAACTTTGGTGGCCTACGTCCCAGATCAAGCGATCGTACGGCGTGTTGTAACAGTAATGAAGCGCGATACTCAATTCAACGCTTCCAAGGTTTGAAGAAAGATGGCCCCCTGTATGGGCCACCGATTGAAGCACAAAGGCTCTTAGCTCATCGGCAAGCGCTGGCAGTTGATGCTCGGCAAGTTGTCGAAGCTCATCGGGAGCTTCGATGCCTTCAAGCAAGGGCTGCAGCATTGCTTCCATCAATTAAACCTGCTCGCCACGATGAGCTCGTTGCATGGTCTACCCCAATGTCCGTTATCGCAAGGATCACAAGGCTACAATGACAATCTTGCCCTCTCACTATTTCGCAGGAGCCGCGGCCAACTCTGGGTGGGCCTTAAGCATGGATGCGCCAGCCAATGGCTTGTACACACCTTGATGGCAGGTCGCACAATTCGCCTTGGGTGCATCACCAAGAGGACCCAAGTCTGCCGCTGGATAAGTAGGCTTGAGCGGATCGAAGTAGCTCAGATTCAAGTCCCTCAGCATTTGAATGCCGTGCCATGCTGTCACTCGCTGCGGCCGACTTCCAGACCATGACGAAAAACTTTGACTGTTATGGCAATAGGTGCAATTAACGCCAAGCGAACCTGAGAAATGCATCATCAAGGCGTAGTTTGACTCAGTATGCTGCAAACTCTCAACTGGTCTTAGCGCCCTATCTTCGCCAGAGGGCAGTGCCTTCACGGTTTGAACTCGGATAGGCTCCTTATCAAGAAAGTAGGTCTTAAAGGGGTCGTAGGGTAGCGAGGTCAACCCGACACCTGCTGCGGGTGTATTTTGGGCATTCCGCCAGCCAATGGCACCACCTTGCTTGGGCGCTGGCTGCTCAAACCACAAGTACTTCGGAACGGGTTGCCCACGGTGACAGGTGTAGCAGGTCACACCGGTATCGGCCACATGCGACTTCCAAGTGCTATTGATGTGCATAGTCATTTGCAACATGCGGCGTGCCACGAGTTTGGTGTAGAGATCGTCGGACTCGAAATTGCCATTAGCGTGACAATAATTACAACCCTGCTCGGGCGATACCCACTGAGTCATTGCCGCCATGAGTCGTGTGAACTCGCCTACGCCCAGATCACCAAGCACTTGCACATTCTTGTATACCGCTGATGCCTTGGGACCATCACTGGGCACCGAAGGCAAAGCTTCTGGCGCTTGGTTTGCTGCGAGCACCACCTGCTGCAAGCGAGGGTTATTGATTTCAACCATGCCCGTGCCGCGATAACCCAATTGCTGTGATTCCATCGGTGGGCGCTCGCAGGCTGCAAGACCCAGGCCGATGAAGCCAAGAATCATCCAGCGAATACCGAGACGATCCATGAAGTTAGTCTTCATTTGCTCGCTCCTTGTTGTGTGAGGGCTGGGTCAACAATGACTGGACTGACTTCCGGGTAAGCAGGTGCAACGCCGTGCTTGACTGCCCATAAGTACCAGTTATCCACCACCGTGCCGGTAAGCAGGATACCGATGCCACCGGTGAGGGTGCAAAGCACTGCAAACCACCATGCCCAGCGATGAATCGATTCCATGGTCGCGTTAAAGCCCATGGTCCAGCGCCAAAACAGGGCTGCACGTTCTGAGGCTGTGCCTCGGTCGACGATTTGCTCAATCTCACGTTCGCCACCGTAACGGCTGACAGCTAGAATTGTTGCACCGTGCATGGCGAACAAAAGTGCCGATCCGTATAAAAACGCGATCGATAGCATATGAAATGGGTTATAGAACAAATTACCGTATCGAATGGATAATGCAGATGTCCAATCGAGGTGTGGGAAAATGCCATAGGGGACAGCCTCTGACCATGAGCCCATCAAGACAGGGCGAAACAGTCCAAGGACTAAAAAGAGCCAAATCGCCGAAGCAAAAGCCCAGGCCACATGCGTGCCCATACCAAGCGCTCTTGCACGTACATAAGTTCTTGCCCACCAGAGCATCACCGAAAGGAGCAGGAAAAAGCTTGCAATAACCCACCATCCGCCCTTGTTGAGTGGCGGCATCCGCAAGCCATACTCAGGCGGTGGCGGCTCTAAAGCGAGCCAGGGTAACTGTCGCACCATCTCAATAATGTTCCAGTTCACCGATGCCAGCATTGAGAAGCCGACGATCCAGAACCAAAGAACACCAAAGACAATCGAGGCACTACCCAAGACCCCGAGGTAGATCGGTCCTATTTGAGCCTCACCGAATTTGCCAGCCCAATACAAGTACCAAGGCTCGCCTAAGCGCTCAAAGTCACCCCGTGGGAGAGGCAGACCGGTATGAGCGGGACCATGTGAGTTGGTGCGCAATTGCACCCGGGTGAAGAGGTTTTGATATTCGATCATGATGCCGCTCCGCCTTAAGACCAGATCGGTAGCCGCAGCCACCAGTTCCACCACTCAGGCCATCCACGTGTCCAGAATGGGCCACTGATCACAATACAAACCGCGCTAAAGAACACCGCAGAGATCGCAAGGAATAAGCCAAGCCTGTGAATCCCCAAGGTGCCGATTGAATAACCTAAGGTATCTCTGAAGAAGCTGTTCTCGTGCTCGGCGGTTTTGACCGGTTCACCTTTCATCGGGTTGGTCGCCGAGAGCACCAGCGCACCGTGCAATGCCAGGGCGAAGGTGGTGGTGAAAAACAGGCTAACCGCGATCATATGGGCAGGGTTGTAGTGGAAATGCAAGTACTGATAGCCCACGTTTGATACCCAGTCGAGGTGGCTAATGATGCCGTAGGGAAAACCATGTCCCCATGCGCCGAGTAAGACGGGCCGTATCACCACCAAAGTGAAGTAAGCAAAGATCGCCACTGAAAACGCAAATGGCACATGCAAACCCATGCCGAGCTTTCGCGCGATCTCAACTTCACGCAAGGCCCAAGAACCAAACGCGCCGAGCGCACACACGGTGACAACCTGCCAAATCCCGCCTTCTTTAAGCGGTGCAAGGCCTAGCCCGTACTTAAGATCGGGCGGGGCAATGTTGATTTGCCAAATATTCCAAGTGTTGGTGAGCGAGGTCCCATAGAGAATCATCGCTGTGCCGACAAAGGTAAAAAATACCGTAAGCACGCCGAAAAAACCGACATAAAAGGGACCTACCCAGAAATCAAATAGATCACCCCCTAGCAGGGTGCCGCCGCGTACCCGATACTTTTTCTCAAAACTGAGCATGCTCATGGCTGGGCCTCCTTATCGCCTCACCACCTGCGATCACAATATCGCTCTCCAAAACCTCAATCGATGAATATCGATGCGCACTTCATATCGTTCTGCTTTTCGTATTACCTTACGATTGCAGAGGCACCCCAAATTCAACGATCACGAATCAATCGACGCACTAGGCCCCGCCATTAAAGCCGGGACCTAGCCGCCGAAGCCGGCGCAACTTACTTCGCCGGTGCTGCAGCTGCTGCCTTGGCAGGCAGCGGCTTGGTGTCGATCCACTGGTACCGGTCGCTGCTTAGAACGACCAGATGGATCATGAACGCCAGGGCAGCCATCCAGATGCCTGTCGCCACGATCGCTTTGCGCGGATCGATTAGTCGCCAATATCGCCACATGTTTAATCCCTCCAAAAAGTCAACTGAGATGCGACATAAAGGTATAGACCGCCGCCCGAACGCTAGGGATCAGTGAACCTTGACCCTCAGCTCCCGGAAACCAGGTTCGCCAATCCCAGGCAACCAGTTTTCCCATCAGCGCTATCGAAAGAATCACGATAAATCCAATGATAAAAATCAGATCGAAACCCCTTGATGATTCGGCGGGCTCGAGCAAAGCATGTCTAGTACCGTATGTCATGGCCAGATTCCTCTTAAGGGGTAAACCAGGGACGCCACATCCAAACAAGAATGTGCGCTATGACCGCAACCACGGTGTGCAGCGCCCAGCCTTGCATGTAGTAGCCATGGAACTCCTGGCATTCCTCATCGGTCAGACCGGATATGTTGGTTCTGCTCATGAGTGCATTTCCTCCAACAATGCCTTTCGGCGGTTACCGCGCGTGCAAGACGCGGCCGGACACGTCAACCCCTTGCTGCGGATCGACGCACGAACCGAGCCGCTCACGCGTCTCGGAGTGCTCTAGATGCTTGCTTACGCCTTGCAATTCAGCCCCTTGCAAGCCCTCATCGCAGAGCAATTCAAGCAACACCCCATACTCAACGCGCTCAGCTGCTTGTGCCTGAGCACGCTGCTCGGCCTGATCGCGTAAACGCTTTGCCGCTGAGATTCGAATCAGGAAGGGGAGTTGACTTATACTTCGTTCTAATAATTGTTCAGCTTCTGCGGCCCAGGGCAGCTGCCTTCTAGCTGGCGTTGGATCATGCTGATCCAGTTCTGTCGCGATCGGCAGAATATGAAAAAGCGCATCAAATAAGGCGTTGCAAACTTCCTGAACGACATAGCAGGCACCCGAGTAGCCCATAAAGGGCGTGCCGGTGTGGCGTCGAATAATTGCACCAGGAAAAGAGGCAGGAATATACGCAGCACGCTTGCCGCATTCAGCCAAATACATGCGTTCGTTGTAGCTTCCGAATAAAACAAGCGGCGTCTTGGTCTTGATCAGTTGACGGACTTCATCGTTGGCTGTCTTTTCACCTGCTCTGCGCGGCACCGCGAATTGACAGGGTAAGCCAAGATCTTCCTCAAGAAAGAGCTTTAGTCCCCGCGTGTAGGTCTCATTAGCAACAACCGCAAATGAGGCGCTTGCAAAAAAGTCCTGGGTGACCGATCGCCATAAATCCCAGATCGGTTTTAGCGTGCTCTGCTTTTCACGCTCGATAAATGGCTCGGGATCGATGTCAACAAGTTCCCCAAGCGTTCTTAAAAATTCGGTGGTGCTATGCAAACCAATGGGCGCTTGCAAATAGGGACGCTCAAGGGCCTCACAAAGCATGCGGCCGTATTCCCGGTACATGCAAATATTGACTTCGGCTTGGGCGAGCTTGGGTATTTGCTTGAGTTCTGTATCTAAGGGGAAAATTAGGTTGATGTCGCAACCCATGGCTTCAACCAAGCGGCGAATCTCAGCCAGATCAGAGGGCATATTGAAGCTGCCATACATCGGTCCGATGATGTTGACCTTGGGCTTTTCGCCTTCAGAACGGGGCTTAAGCTTGGGAAGCTTCTTTGACCCGTATTCGCTCCAGAGCCACATCAAGGCACGATCGGCACTTTGCCATTGATCCTCATCAATCGTGCGTGGCAAGAAGCGCTTAATGCCACTGCCTTCTGGGGTAACACCGCCGCCAATCATCTCGGCGATTGAACCTGTCACAACCACCGCAGGCTTTGTAGGATCGAGGCTTGCATGGGCTCGCTTCATCGCACCTTCGGTGCCATGCTGACCCAGCTCTTCCTCTGCAAGGCCTGTAACCACAATCGGTAATTCATGGGGTGGCAGGGCATCGGTGTAGTGAAGTACGGAAGTCACAGGCAGGTTTTCGCAGCCCACGGGTCCGTCGATAATGACCTGCAAGCCCTTGACCGCGGTAAAGGCATAGACTGCCCCCCAGTAGCCCCCTGCCCGATCGTGATCGATTACGAGCATGAACTCACCTCGGTGGCTTGATTGGGACTAAAAAAGCCAAGCATGCGCTTAAAGCGCGCTTGTCCCTTGACTGCGGTCGCAACCGTGGTGGCCAAAGAGCTTGTACCGGCCAGTCCCATCAGCGGACGCGCTGAGATAAGGTTTGTAAAGTAGAGCGCAGGCAAGGCGATTTCCTTCGCCTTTTGCACGACAGGCGTGGTTCCGATCGCAAGATCGGGCTTGAAGTGATGCATGGCTTCAAGGTCTTGCTCAAGCGAAGCGCGAAATTGAACCTGCACGCCCTTGGCCTGAAGCCATTCGGCGTCATGACGATTGTGGGCAGTCTTTGGACAAGCCGTTCCTACATAGTGAAGTTGTGCCCCTGCTTCAACTAAGAGCCTGCCTACAAGCAGCTCGGATCCTTCGTACCCAGACAGGGTGATTCTTGCGTTGATGCGATGATTCTTTAAAGCCTCTTTGATTGCTGGAAGCGCAGCATCCTTGGCTGCAGCAATCAGTGCGCTGGGCACCGAGCACGCTTTACCAATCGACTCAAGCCAGGCGGCAGTGCCCTCATAACCAACGGGTGCAGAGCCGATCACTTGTCGTCCGGCAGCCTCGAATTCGCGCGTGCTCGCGGTATAGAACGGATGAACGGCAGCAACAGCTGCAGCATCTAGAGCGCTATATAATTCGCGCCATTCGCGCGTTGGGACGCTTGGTCCAACCGCCAGGCCCATCGGCTCGAGCAAGCGCCCTATACCAACCGGATCGGCAGGAAAGACTTCACCTAAAAGCGTGACGGTGGGGCGAGGGTTTCGTCCTTGCAGCGGGGCAGCGACCGGCCCGCTTTCGGCCTCTGCTCTTGCGTAACGGAGCATGGCTGCAGCCAAGACGTCTTTGGCTTCGGCATGTGTGGGCACGCCAAAGCCCGGCACATCAATACCAATGATTCTCACGCCACGAATCGATTTTGGCAGCAACTGAAGCGGCACGCCTGAGGCCGACGGGACACAAAGATTCGTTACAATAATCGTATCGTAAAGCGCAGGATCAGCAAGATCGTCAACCGCTTGCCTGATATCCTCAAAGAGCTTGCCTGTCACCAAGGTCTCAGAATTAAAGGGTACATAGCCCACGCTACGCCTTGCACCATAAAAATGCGAGGTGAAAGTGAGGCCATAAACACAGCAAGCCGAACCTGAAAGAATCGTAGCCGTGCGCCGCATTCTCAGACCCACCCGAAGCGAGCCAAAAGCCGGACACATGCTTTGTGGCTGATCGTGAGGACCACGGGGGTAGTCTTTCGTTAACCGATCTAATTTCTCGTGCCGAACGACAGCGGTATCGGGCATGCCAAAGCTCGAATGAACGACAGATTCACTAGCTTTGCCTGGTGCAGCTTTCACCGCCATACTCTGATCATCAGCTGCTGCAAGTGCAGCCTTTGCAATGGGGATGACGCGGGAACAAGTGCTCATGTTTGCTTACCTAGGCCTTGTCGTAGACCACTTCAAGCGATTTGCGGGCCACGATCGGGCGCCCCATCATGTCTTCTTGCGAAGCTGGCTGTAAGGGCGCACCGGCCGCCTCCTGCCCCTTAAAGAGACCAAGCAATTGATCCTGGGCCAGCGGTTTAGGCCGCAGCGGTGGCGCGTCAGCCACTGCCTGTGCAAGCCCTGCAAATAGACTTCCCCATGGCGAATGCTTCGTTCCAATAATTTCGTAATTCGCACTCTTGCGTCGAATATCATCGTCTGCCGGTATGGCAGCAAGCACAGGAATACCGACCGCTTGCGCAAATGCCTGCGACTCCCCAGTGCCATCATCTTTGTTGATCACTAGACCAGCAACACCGACATTACCTCCGAGTTTTCGGAAATACTCCACTGCTGAGCAAACATTGTTTGCAACATAAAGCGATTGCAAGTCGTTGGAACCAACGACAATGACTTTTTGACAAAGATCACGAGCAATCGGCAGACCGAATCCACCGCAAACGACATCGCCCAGAAAATCAAGCAAGACGTAATCGAAGCCCCAGTCGTGAAATCCCAATTTTTCGATCGTTTCAAAACCATGAATGATGCCGCGACCTCCGCAGCCACGACCGACTTCAGGACCTCCAAGTTCCATCGCAAAAACACCATCACGCTTAAAGCAGATGTCTTCAATCCTTAGCACTTCGCCGGCTTGCTTTTTTGCCGACGAAGTCTCAATGATCGTTGGGCAGGCTTTCCCGCCAAAGAGCAGCGAAGTCGTATCACTTTTTGGATCACAACCAATGAGCAGGACACGTTTACCCATCTGCGCCATCATGGTCGACAGGTTGGCAAGCGTGAAGCTCTTACCAATCCCGCCTTTGCCATAAATAGCGATAATTTGTGTAGCCGATGGTGGAGCGGGCTCGAAATGAGCGTCATCTACTTTCATTGACATGAACTCCAGTCAAGCACCATTTTCAGGCAGCTCGGATCGGTAAAGGCGGTTTCGTAGGCGCGATTTGCTTCTTGGGCGGGCATGCGATGCGTGATCAAACCATCAAGGCTTAGCTGCCCTGATTCCACGAAGCGCTTAACGGCATGAAGGTCTTGCTCTTTCCATTCAGCGGCAACCCGGATACTCAGTTCACGCATGAAGGCTGGCGCAAAAGAGAAATGGAGTAGGTCAGCATAAAAGCCGGCAAGCACAAGCTGTCCGCCTGGTGCAATCCGGGCGATCAACTGATCAAGATGCGATGCGTCGCCCGAGGCATCGACAATGCATCGGTAATCCCGCCGCGGGTCGTCTTCAGGTTGCACCACCGGATAATCCACTGGGCTTCTTGCTGCCGATATCGAGGAGGAGAGCTTGGCAGCAAGTGAGTTTGGAACTTCGGGTAATGCTTCGGAGAACACCGCGACGGGAGCCGATTGCTGCGGCCCTTGGGCTAAATCCTGTGGGTTTGACTGGGCTGGGCGACGAAGTGGATCGCGCTCCCAGACGGTGGGCGGCGGCCCACCGCGCAACATACAAAGACGCGCAAGCAGACGTCCAAGCACCCCATGGCCCACGATCAAATCGGGCGCCTCCAGATGCGGTAAGTTCATGGCGTGATGAGCCGTTGCGGCGAGGGCAAGTAAAACGGCCCGCTCGCCAAGTTGCTGGTCCATGGCTAATGCTCGGTGTGAAGGTACGACAACCGTCTTTGCCGCTCCGCCAAATAAACTTCTCACTTCCGGGTAGCAGCGAGCACCCGGGACAAAGACAAAGTCACCGGCTCGCCGAGATGAGTTGCGACCTGCCTCGAGCACGCGGCCTACCGACTCATAGCCAGGAATCAAGGGGTAGCCCATACCGGGGAAATGGGGCATACGACCGGTCCAAAGCAGTTTTTCAGTACCCGTACTGATGCCGCTTGCGCCGATTTCGACAAGCAAATCCTGTTCGCCAGGCACCGACAAGCCAACGCGGTCTAAGCGAAGGCATTGAGGCTTTTCCATAACAACGGCTAGGGTTTGCAGGCTAGGCATGCTTAGAAAACCTCGCTGCGCCATGGACTTGCTTAGTACCGACGAAGCAGCTCAGCACCAGGTACTTCCTGGTCAGTACTTGCAGCCTTATGTCTTTTGGGGTTGTCATTTGCATATGTCTAGTTTGTTTGACACTTATACACCTGATTATTGGCTTCGTCCACGACAATCAACCACCACTCGTCGGCGCCGAACGGTTAGGCCTCGGCAAGAATCACGCGAACCTGTAACGGCATGGCCTGTCGCAAGAGCCTTGTCGTTCTAAAACCCGCATCGTTTAACATCGTCATTAATTCATCAGCCCGTCGTGACCGACCACTACCCATCGCCCACAAGTACATAGCGAAATAAGCATCAGCAACCGGCATAGCACCTTTGGTTTGAGCCATCGGCTCAGCTAACAGCAGCTTTGCACCAGGAGCCATCACCTGACGGATCCGGCGGAAAAGCTGCATCACAAATTCATCATCATGGTCATGGGCAACGCGAACCAAACTCACCAAATCGGCGCCTTGTGGAATGGGATCGCTTAAAAAACTGCCTCCAATACAATCTGCTCTTGCGCCAAGACCCAAACGCTCAAAGCGCTGGGCGGCGCGCTTGGCGACTGCTGGCAGGTCCATCAAGGTGAGCCTTAGCTTGGGATGCCGAGCGCCTACCTCTGAGAGAAATACACCTTCGCCGCCGCCGATATCGAGCAGATGCTTATGTTTTGAGAAGTTATAGCAAGCAAGAATTTCATCGGCAACCATAGGCTGCGAAGCCGCCATGAGGGCCGAATACTCGCCAACAGCTACATCGTGAAGCTCGCGCGGGGCTTGACTTGTCGCATAGGCCCAGTACGAGGCCATCGCCCGATCAGACCCGCGACCTCGAAGTAGCGCAACAGGATCTGCCATATCGTGATAAAAGAGCGCATGATGTTGAATCATGGCCCTCACCCCCGGGCTTGTGAGCACCGAAGCACCAAGCATGCCCAGGCCATAGGTCGTCTCGACACCTGCATGCGCGCTGCGCTGCTCAAGCAAATCAAGGGCAACAGCCGCTTGCAAGAGCCGCTCAAGCGCATCGGTGCGCATGCGCAAACGCTTGGCCATGTCAGCCAGACTGAGCGGCCCTTCGCTGAGCATCTCAAATAAATCGAGTCGAACAGCCGCGAGCAAGACCTGCGAGTAAATAAAGCCCGCGCAAAGATCAAAGAGCCTTACTGCATAGCGCCTGGCAATCGGGCGGGTGAGCGGAAACGACAAAGCCCATTGCTGAAATCGCCGCTGAAGCAGCATGCCATCGCGCCAGCGTAGAAAACGCGCCTTGATCAGGGTCAAAAGCCCATGCTCCGCGGCTAGCGCCGGCGGATCCGGAAGCGGCTTCAAATGCTCAGGCGCAGCACTCACGCTTGGTTTCTTCGCTGATGGTTGGTCGATCTATAGCGAACGCGACAGCAGCTCGCGCTGGGCGCCTGACTGCTTGCTCGCCTGAGGCTTACTGAGCATATGACTGGGAATCAGCCGCTGCGACTCAGCACGCAGAAGCGACCTGAGGGCTTTTTCGCCACGGCAATCTGGAATACTCCCAAGTGCCTGAGCCATTAATTCACTGAAGCGCTCAAGCGCCCCGCTTAGCCCCAAGGTGCTTACCGCGCTGGGCCTGCCGTGGCAAAGGTCCTGACCGGTTGGTTTGCCGAGCTCGGCTGCATCGGCAGCTACATCGCGAATATCGTCGGCGACTTGATAGGCCTCGCCAAGCCAGTTGCCCAATGCCTCCCAGTCTTCAGGCGACTGCCCAGCCGAGGCAGCACCGAGCGAAGTCGCAGCTGCAAACAAAGCACCTGTTTTTGCACGCTGATATTGCCGCAAGTCGACGATCGACTCGCTTTCCCAAGCCTGCCCTGCAACGATGCCAGCCGGCATACCGACTGCTTGCGATAGACCACGCAGCAAGGGCCTAGCGCGCTCAGGGCGATGATGAATATCAGCGCTCAGTGTTTGATAAGCGAGAACGATAAGCGCATCGCCCGCTAACACGGCCAATCGTTCGCCAAAGGCTTTGTGCACCGAGGGCTGCCCGCGCCGCATATCGGCATTATCAAAGCAGGGCAAATCATCATGAACCAACGAAGCACAATGCATCAATTCGATGGCGGCAGCCGTGGCATTACTCAAGGGCGCACAGTCATCGCCGCAGGCCATTGCAACCGCCAAACATAAGCGGGGGCGTATTCTTGCCCCCCCTGGAAAGACAGCGTGTTTTAGCGCTGCAGCCAGGCTTCGTGGGGCACCGGGATGATCGACTTCGGCAAGTGCCTCGGCCAGAACCCACTCAATTCGTCTTACGGTATCCATGTAAGGCCTCCAATGGTGGGAATCGCGTTGACATGGCTGTACTGAAACACTGACAATGCTTTATGTCAAGTTTTCCTTACGCTAAGACCTGGACAAATCAAGACCCAGCCGTAACAGTCAACGAACAAGCGGCTACCGCGTTGTTGCTGCTCGCTGATATCAAAGCAAGCCAAAGGCTTTGGGGTTATGCTCGATTTGTTCTGGGAACACTACCTTTGCGGCACTGCCATGGCCTTCGCTTTGCCAAGCAACTCGGAAGCGGAGAAAACGGAGGCTTTGGACTAAAGCCAAGCCTGAGCATTCAGGGACTGTTCCTTGTCTTTGATGACAGCTCACAAGCCTTTGACTTTTGGCACAGCCACCCCTTGGCTATGCGCTATAAGCAAAGCGCAAGTGAATGTTTCGGCTTGATCGCAAGCCCCTTGCGAGCACGCGGAAGTTGGTCTGGCCAAAGGCCTTTTGGCCTGGAAAGCCAGACCAACACGAACCAGAGCAGACAGCACACCGAGGCAAGGCCTAACGAACCGATTGCAGCGCTCACACGCGCATCCATACGGATCAGCAAAGCGGCAGCATTTTGGTCGAAGGCACCCGCTGCGCAAAGCTCGCTTGCAGACCACCCTGGCTGCATGCTCGCCATCGGACTCGGTGAAGCCCCCCTGCTAAGGCAGGCTACCTTTAGCGTTTGGCAATCGGATGCAGCCATGGATGCTTACGCTCGAACGGGTGCGCATTTAGCTGCTATCAAAGCAGCCGGCATGGGCCACTTTTTTAGCGAAGACATGTTTGTACGCTTTAAACCGCTTGCCTCCTTTGGAAGCTGGCAAGGCAGAACACTGAATCTGGAGCCTGCTAGGCCTGCACAATCCGCAACACAGCCACAGACCACAGCCGATCGCAGCGAGCCTGCCACCTCAGCATGAGCGGAGCATCCTCGACGAGCGACTTACCTATCCGGATCATTGGCGCAGGCGTGGGCGGGCTGGCAGCAGCCATCAGCTTGGCGTCAAAGGGCCATTCGGTACAAATCCTAGAGCAACATGAATCGGTAGGCGGCAAGATGCGCGCTTTTGATGTCGACGGCGTACAAGTCCCATGCGGACCTACGGTATTCACGATGCGCTGGGTGTTCGACGCACTTTTTGACGCTGCTGGCACATCAATTGAGCGCGTCCTGAGCTTGCAACCGCTATCGATTCTAGCTCGTCATGCCTGGTCCGAGCACGAGCGCTTAGACTTGCTTGCCGATCCTAAACAAAGCCTTGATGCCATTGCTGCCTTTTCGGGCCCCGAGCAGGCCCGCGCCTTTGAAGGGTTTTGTGTCGAAGCCAAGCTTATTCATGATCGGCTGATCGACCCATTTATTCGCTCACAGCGACCCGATCTTTGGTCGATGATGCATCGACTTGGCGCCAAAGGATTAATCGCATTGACCGGGCTCGGGCCCTTCAAAACATTGTGGTCACGGCTTGGACATCACTTTCCAGACCCACGATTGCATCAATTATTTGGACGTTATGCTACTTACTGCGGTACATCGCCATGGCAAGCACCTGCAACCCTTGTGCTGATTGCCCATGTTGAAATGCAAGGTGTCTGGGCCATTCACGGCGGGATGCCAGCGCTCGCACAAGCGCTGGCCAAGTGCGCTCAAGATCTTGGCGTTGAGATCCGCTGCAATACGCCTGTCACGCGAATCCGCACCGCACAGCATCAAGTCAAGGCGATCGAGCTTGCAGACGGCGACATACTTGCCACGGATCAACTGATCTTTAATGGCGATGTGCGTGCCTTGGGGCGAGCATTACTGGGTGACTCCTTGGCCAAACATTTCCAAAAAGCAGATCGAGCTCCGATGAGCCTATCGGCGCTAACCTGGTGCCTTAAAGCGAAAGCGAGTGGCTTTGATTTATCCCAACACAATGTCTTTTTTCAATCAGATTATGAATCAGAATTTAATGACATTTTCAAACGCCATCGACTACCGCGGCAACCCACGGTTTATCTTTGTGCGCCCGAACGTACAGAGCCATCTCAAGCGCAGGGCAAGGACCAGGCAGAACCCATGCTCTTGCTCATTAATGCCCCGGGTTCGTTTAAAGATGTAGGTGAATCAGTCGCAAGCTCGGCACAGGAGATAAGCGTATGTCAACAGCAAATGCTTCACATGTTGGAACAACGGGGCTTGAAGCTGGCATTCGAGCCCAAGCAATGTCTGGTCACGACACCGAGAGCCTTCGCAGCTCACTTCCCGGGTTCGGGCGGCGCCTTGTATGGTCCGGCAGCCAATGGCTGGATGGCGACCTTTGCACGAGAACAGGCGCGAAGTCCGATGAAGGGGCTGTATCTGGCAGGTGGATCGGTTCACCCAGGCCCCGGGGTTCCGATGGCAGCGATGTCAGGGGTTTTGGCGGCCGAGGCACTGACGGCAGACCACGCTTTGACCAGGCGGTTCCACCCGGTGGCTACCTCTGGTGGTACCTAGATGCGCTCAGCGACGATCAACGATACGGGATCACGCTCATCGCCTTCGTAGGCAGCGTTTTCTCGCCATACTATGCTTGGGCGAGACGCCGTGGCACAAGCAATCCGATGGCCCACTGCGCATTGAATGTTGCCCTTTATGGTGCGCTTTCTCGTTGGTCGATGACAGAGCGCAGCCACGCAGTCTGTCATCGCGACCAAGATCATTTTCAGATCGGTCCAAGTTCCTTAAGCTGTAACGATGAAGGCTTAGTCTGGAAGATCGATGAGATTGCAAATCCAATTCCTCGCCGGCTGCAGGGCGAGGTTTTTGTTCACATGGGTAAGGCATGGCAGTCCGATGTCTTCTCGCTCACGGCCGACGCATCACACCGCTGGGGACCCTTGCAGCCGCGCGCACGCATCAAGGTCCGCTTTGAGCGTCCAGCGCTTCAGTGGGAAGGTTGGGCCTATGTGGACGCTAACGAGGGCGATGAACCCATCAACCAGGGCTTTAGTGACTGGGATTGGTCACGAGCTCACTTGCCTGATCACAGTACCGCTGTACTTTACGACGTACGAAGCCCTGGCATGGAGCCGCAAAGTTCCAACATACTTGCATTACGTTTTGCCAGCGGGGAAAAGCCCGAGGCGTTTTCGCCCGGTGTGCGGCAGTCGCTGGGAAGAACAGCCTGGGGCATCCATCGGCACAGCTTTAGAGAAGGTGAAAAAGCAACAAGACTTGAAGAATCGCTCGAAGATACGCCTTTTTATGCTCGATCAGTGATCCGCGCGACCATGCTTGGTCACGATGTTGTCGCGATGCACGAAACGCTCGATGCGCGCCGCTTCGCAAGCCCCTGGGTACAAAGCCTATTACCATGGCGGATGCCACGGCAGGCTTAAGTTATCGTACGAAATCCCGGATGCTGCTTGGCGCGCTGCTCACGGTCAAGCGTATCGAGTCGCTCAAAGACCACAGCAAGTCTTTCGATACCGCTTGCCTTCCTCGGCTTTGTCGCTTCCCAATCGGCATCGCCGCTACGCAACAAATGTTCGATGACGGGTCGGACCGCTTGTCGCAAGCCTGTCAGCTCAGCTCGCTGGGTTGATAGCGATCGATGACTAGGTTTGAGGCCCTGTGTGAGCGCGTAAAAGACGAGCTGCCACTTTTTACTCGAAGCGACTACGGTGCGTTGGTTTACCGAGTCAAACGAACGGCGCTCGAGCTCGCGACCGATTTCGGCATAAACCCTAGAGGCCGCCACAATGGCAGGGCGGCAGCGCCAAGGTAAGTGAGCCGTGGCTAGTTCGGCATCGTCATAAAGTCGATCGGCATGCTTAAGCAGGCGTTTGACCACATTGGCAAGCGCAGTGCTATAGCTTGGCGTGGCAAGCCAAGTTTGTGGATCGATGCCCGCTTCACGCATCCAGGCCTGAGGCAGATAGAGACGACCCGCGCGCGCATCTTCGCCCACATCGCGTGCGATGTTGGTGAGTTGCATCGCCATGCCCATTTCACAGGCGCTTGCCAAGACCATGGGGTGTCGCACACCCATCAAGAAGGCCATCATCACGCCCACGCTTCCAGCCACGCGCACCGCGTAAGCCTCAAGCGCTTCAATCGTCTCGTAACGCTTTGACGAAGCGTCCCAGTCAAAACCCTCAAAAAGTAGCAAAGGCAGGGACTTGGGCAGCGCTTGCTCATGGACAAGCCTTGAAAAGGCTCGATCGGCAGGATGATCCATCGGCTGGGACCGATAAATGCGATCGAGTCGTTGATTCAATAACTGGATCGCTTCTGATTGCAGCTTGCCGACATGCTTATCGTTTTCAGAAATCAGATCAATGGCATCGTCGGCAACCCTGCAAAAGGCATAAAGAGCCATCGCCGAATGGCGCATTGGTCTTGGTAAAACGCGAGACGCAGCAAAAAATGATTTTGAGCCCCCGCGCATCAGGCGCTGACAGTCGCGGAGGTCTTGATCCATACTCATGCGCGGGCCCATGATTTGGCTTGAGGAATGATTGAATCGAGCGCTTTGGCTGAGGACAAAACACCTGGAATACCCGCGCCAGGATGCGTTCCTGCACCGACAAAGTACAGATCTTTGACGTCTTCCGAACGATTGTGAGGCCGGAACCAGGCGCTTTGCAAGAGGATGGGTTCGAGCCCGAAGGCAGCGCCCTTGAGCGAATTCAGTTCACGCTGAAAATAAAGTGGTGTCACAATTTTTGAGCTCACCACCTCTTGTCTTAGGCCCGGTAGCACGCTTTGCTCAAGGACGGATTCAACCGCCTGCCGATAGGACTCGGCGTGACGCTCCCAATCGGTCCCACTATCAAGATGAGGTACCGGAGAAAGCGCATAAAAACTATCACAGCCTGGTGGTGCAAGCTGCGGGTCGGTCGCAGTCGGTCGATGAAGGTAGAGGCTGAAATCCTTGGCCAAATGATGCTTATGAAAAATATCTCGAAGCAAAGCCTCGTAGCGTGGCCCAAGAATCAACATATGATGGGGCACATCGTCATAGCGCCGTTTGGTGCCGAAGTACCAAACGAATAAGCTCATCGAGTACTTGCCGCGATCAATACGACGATCGGTCCAATGGGGCCGATGCTCCGGTGCAATTAAATGCTTATAAGTCGCAGCGGTGTCAGCATTAGAAACAATCATATCGGCCATGATCTTGCGACCATCATTTAGCTCGACACCGTTTGCGCGCGACTGCGAAACAAGAATTCGGCTGACTTCATGACCGCAAAGCACCGCTACGCCCAACTGATCTAATAATTTGACCATGCCTCTAATCAGTGCGCCCGTTCCACCCATGGCAAAGTGCACACCGTAACGGCGCTCTAAACTCGCAATTAAGCTATATGCACTAGTCACCGATAAAGGATTGCCGCCGATCAACAGCGGATGAAAGCTCATGACCACGCGTAACTTCGGATCGCTTAAGTGCTCACAGACCATGGCGTAAATCGACCGCCACGCCCGCATTCTCACCATATTGGGAATCGCGGCCATCAAGTCCCATAAGCTTTCAAACGCGACGCTGCCCAACTCCTCAAAGCCCAGCCGATAACAGGCCTCAGCCTTCTGCATGAAGCGCTCATAGCCTGGAACGTCAGCCGGACAAAAGCGCGCCACTTCCGCACGCATCGCTTGAGGATCGCCGCTGTAATCGAAATGAGAACCATCGGCAAAGCGAATCCGATAATAAGGATGCATGGGCACCAGTTCGACGTCGTCGCTCATTCGCCGCCCACATAAGGCCCAGAGTTCTTCGAGCAAGAATGGGGCCGTAACAATGGTGGGGCCGGCATCGAACGTAAAACCATCTTGCCGAAAAACAAAAGCGCGGCCACCAGGCTCTGAGAGTTTTTCAAGCACTGTCACCCGGTAGCCCTTTGAGCGAAAGCGAATCGCAGCTGCCAGCCCGCCAAAGCCCGAACCAATCACCACAACATGCGGCGCTAGCGTCGACTTCGCGGTGGGGAGCTCGCTTAGCAAAGGGGCTGAAACATGGGTGGCCATGCCTCAGTGTAAATCGTTTTAGACATTTTGAAACGTCTAATGTCGATTCAAAGACTCCAAAATCGACGCTGCAACGGTTTGAGGGGCCTCTTCGTGCGCTAAGTGACCCAAATCACGCAAGACCTGGCAGCGCGCTTGAGGCAACAAAAGCGCAGCCCGCTTGATCTCTGATGCCGGGACGGTTGCATCGCGACTTGCAGCGAGCAAATCAATGGGCGCACGGAATGTGGGCAATAGCTGTGCGAAGCCTGCTAAATCCCAACGCGCCATCATATCCATGACCGCTTGGACATGCGGAGCATCGCTTGCCAATCGGCGATACCATGAGACATCGTCCGGGCTGAGCACGGATCCTGTTCCTGCCAGCAAGCGGTCGACCCAGTCACTGTGACGCGACCGCCAGGCTGTGAATTGAGCCAGGCCAGGAACAAAGTCGAGTACTTGCGCTGCCGGTGCAAAAACATGGCCCAAAAGTCCTGGCAAAGGCAGCAAAGCACCATTAAGACTTATCACCGACTCAAGTAACTTACCGGAAGTAAGGCCAAGGCGCATTGCAAGTGCTGCCCCAGCCGAATGCCCCACAAAGACCGCAGGGTAAAAGCCAAGCGATTCAATCAGTGCTGCGAGCAGTCTTGCCATATTGGGCATGGCCATATCCGAGGCGCGCGCCCCCTGTGTCCAGCCATGCCCAGGCAGATCGGGCATTAATACCTCATGGCCTTGGGCAAGTAACGGGCCAAGTTTACGGAAGCTATGAGTGGACGAAAACGTTCCGTGCAATAGAACAATACGACGAGGAGGTTTTGATGGCGACTCAGCCTCAGAGGGCATTAATCGTTGGATGTGCCAGCGCAAATGGCCAAGCGCAACAAAGCTGCTAGTACTTCGCAGTGGCCAGTCTGCCCCCTCGCGCTCCCAATGCCAGCCGCTTCGCACGATTAACTCGCCAGCGCGACCAGGCCTTGGGCGTTTGCATAAGGTAGCAGCATATAGCTTGCCCGCATCGCCTGGGCCATCGATTGGGCCTCGCTTGACGGCCTTGGCGCCGTATCCACCCAGACAAGCCTTGATCCAGTAAGGGCAAGCTTGGCCAACAACTTGGCCTGGTGGTGCGCATCGTGCATGGCCTTAGCTCGTCCAGGCTTACCTTCTATATCGATATTGGCCTTGCCATCACTGAGCATAATCGCCTGGATTCGCTGGCCTTGTCGGCGCCAATTCGTGATCAACTTGCTCGTCAGTGCAAGTGCACTGGCCAGCGGTGTACCGCCACCGCCTGGCAATGCCGCAAGTTGGCGCTTGGCCCGAGTGAGCGAACGGGTCGGTGGCAGCAAGAGCTGAGCCTGATCCAAGCGAAATGCGATGACTGCGACCTGGTCACGTCGCACATAGCATTGTGCGAGCAAGAGTTCAACCGCGCCTTTTACCTCAGCCAAACGGTGTAAGGCCGCCGACCCCGAAGCATCAACAACAAAAACCGTGGTCAGTTGATCGCGTTGCTCATAACGATGCACCCTCAAATCAGAGCGCTCGATCCGCAAGAGCGCTCCGTTTGAGACAGGCGCTCGCAAGCGCTGCCAGGGCACGGCGGCTCGAATGGTAGCCAGCACGTGCAAACGCGATCGTGGTCCAGGCGTTCCTTCGCGCACGCCAAGACTGCGACCACGCAACCCAGCATTTGAACGACTCCCTGAGCGCCCCATGGATGATGACGAACGGGCCATCGCTGTAGCAGCCAGAGCACTCGAGGCAAGCAGGCCTGCAGGCAATAGCGCCTGCGCAGCGCCAACGGCTATTGCAAGCACCTGCTCAAAGCTTAAGGGAGGAGCCTCCTCCCGATCACCCTCAGCCGGCGGGTCATTTTGTTTCGTGACTGACTCCTGCCTCGAGAGGCCCTCTTGGCCCTGGTCGTCGTTGGCCTGATCGCGTTCGGCCTTGGCCGGCTCCCCTTCGGACTCAGCCGATTCACGGTCGGGCTTGGGCGATGACTGAGGACTTTGCATAGCATCCTCTCGAGCCGGCTCCGCCTCGGAGGGCTGTGGCAGCCGTCTTGCGCGCGGGCCATAGACTAGGGCAATAAGCGCTCCAAGCAGCGCTTCTTCATCGTGCATTGGTTTGGATACTGGATGCATGACCAAGGCGAGCGCCTTTAAGGCTCGATAAGCACGTAAAGCGAACTGCGGCGCTCTTAAGTCGTCTACGCCGAAGGCCAGCGCAGCCTCACCAAGCACGCGAAAAGCAGCAGGCGATATCGATATGCTATTTCGCATGTTTCGAGCATCTAATAAATCATTCTCTCCAAGTAGTTCTAATTTTGTATTCAATAAATTTATTTCACCGATCCAAAAAGCGAGTCGACAAGACAGAAAAACCGGTATACCTGGCTCATCTTCAAGTGCTTCGTCCAATAACAAACAGGCAAAGCCTCGCTGATCCAGCGCCTGCCCAATCAAGGCAGCCAAACTCGGATTGAGCCGATCAGCCATCCCGATCTTCAATAGGCCGCTGTTCACACGTGCCAAGACACCTTGCTCAACATACGCTTTGCCCTGATGCAAACTCGACGCCCAGTCGATGCCGCCGCGAAGGCTTTGCTCATCGGCGTGTGATGCGAGCTCGATCACCGGACCGAGCCTGGCAGCAAGACTTAGAAATGGCTTAACCCAGCCGCTTCGCCAAGGCGAAACCCTAGCTTTACAATGAATCCCGCCCAGACCCAAAGGATCGACAAGAAGCAAATTGGCTGCAAGACTAAGCGGTGAAGCAAGCAATGCTTCAAACTTTTGTTGAACAACGCAGCTCATGCGCTCACCGAGCGGTGGAATAGACAAGCCCAAGCAACATCACACTAAGCATTTGCCATATCGCGAAGCGCTCTTGCAATCACGCTTGCACTTGCGCTTTCCTCAAGCGGGTCGCGACGAAGCCGGTGACTTAAAACACTTGGCGCGACATCGATCACGTCTTGAATACTCGTCTCGGAGTGCTCACGCATAGCGCTCAAAACACGTGCGGCACGCATTAAGCCGAGTTCGCCGCGCAGCCCATCGGTACCGAGCTTCATACATAACTGGGCGATGTAACGCATCACCTCATCAGGTAACGCCACTGAAGCGAGCGAAGCTCTTGCCTTCACAATCAAAGCTTGCAAAGCCTGCTGTTGGGATTCATAGTGGGCGCAGAAAGCCACAGGATCCTGATCAAAAGCATCGCGACGTTTTAAGACCTCAAGCCGCGTTTCCAAGTCCATTGGCGTTTTGACATCGATCGATAAACCGAAACGATCTAATAATTGCGGCCTTAACTCACCCTCTTCAGGATTACCACTGCCAACCAGTACAAAGCGCGCCGGGTGCCTCAGGCTGAGCCCTTCTCGTTCAATGAGGTTTTCGCCCGATGCGGCAACATCAAGCAATAAATCAACCAGATGATCTTCAAGCAGATTGACCTCATCCACATACAAAAAACCGCGATGAGCTTTTGCAAGCAAGCCCGGCTCAAAGGCTTTAACTCCTTCACGCAAGGCTTTTTGCAAATCGAGTGCGCCCAAGACCCTGTCTTCGGTGGCCCCTAAGGGTAGATCGACCACGGGGACCGCTACGGTGATCGACTGGCGCTTGCGCGAGCCCTTGCAGTAAGGGCAAGCGCTTGATTGCTGCTGCGGATCGCATTGATAAGGGCAGGACTTTACCGCTTGCATCGGCGGCAAAAGCGCTGCGAGTGAGCGCACAGCGGTTGACTTACCGGTACCGCGATCGCCAAAGACCAACACGCCACCAATCAAGGGATCAATGGCGGCGATCAACAAAGCCTGTTTCATGTCGTCCTGCCCGACCAGGGCGGCAAAGGGATAAACATGCTTCATGGCTCAGCCTCGTGCGAAGAAATCAAACCGCCTAGTTTTATGAACACTCATCTATGTCATGTTACATGGACATTGACGATCAGTCGTCGGGTATGAGGCGTTTTCCCATCGCAAGCGCTTGATCAACACGATAGCCTAAGCGTTCGTAGAAGGCGCGTACAGCCTCGTTGTCGCTACGAACCAAAAGGCTTAGCTTCGGACAAGCTTCGGCTAAAAGCAGACTTTCCGCCTCTGCCATGAGGGCACGCCCAATGCCTCGGCCCTGCCAGCGCGGATGTACCGCAAGATAATTCACCCAGCCGCGATGCCCTTCATAACCAATCATGATTGAACCGATAAGCTCCCAGCGCTTCGCACTGCGTTGTACTTCGACAACGCGCAGCCATTGCGGCCGGTTTGCCTGTTTCCGCTCGATATCGCGGTAAGGATTGTTCCAAGGTCGGACCAGACCGCATAGCTCCCACAGAGCAACAAGCTTTTCTCGATCCTCCGGCGCATAAGCACGAATGAGCCAATCGCTCGGTGCTTGTTGCTCGATCGCCTCAGCGCGCGACATGACGCCAGTCCTTGTTGATGCATTGGGTGATCAGGTGATCACGCCAGGCTCCCCGGACCCAAAGATAAGCAGCTGCCAAACCGATGTCTTCAAAACCGCAATGCCTAAGCACAGCAAGACTCGCCTTGTTTTCGGGGAGCACAGAGGCCTGAAGACGATGTAAATTAATCGACGAGGTGAAAAGCCAGCGCTTGGCCGCAGCCAGTGCCTCTTGCATATAACCTTTGCGATGATGCGACTCGGCGATTGCGTAGCCAACACGTCCGGAATAAAAGGCACCCGCCGTTAAGGCGTCAATTTTCACCCACCCAATCAGCTTCGAAGGCGCCTCGCGCAAACGAATCCAAAAGCGAAGGCTTTCACCTCGCGTCCAAGCAAGGCCTTCGGATTCAATCAGTTGCAAGACATACTCAGCGCTTAGCTGTGCGCGGTCGATGACCGGGTTCCAGTAGCTGAAGTATGCGTGGTTACTGAGCATCAACTCATAGATTTCAATCGCGTCGCAGGCTTGACCTGGTGTAAGCACCAAGCGATCGCTGTGCAAACTCAAAGGTGCCGGTGCTTTGATCGGCATGCTTATGTCTTAGCCTGGCTCGACAACAGGCCCCAACAAGGCATAAGAATCGCCTCGGCGATGGCTTTCAAGACTTGGCTCCCTCGATAACTTCAGCAGGCACCACAGCGACCGTAAAGCGGCAAACACAGCTCAAGCGCTCTTGATCATCATAGATTTTGATGTCCCAAACCTGGGTGGTTCTGCCCATATGCAGCGGGCGCGCGAAAGCACGCACCCAACCGCTGCGCACGGCACGCAAATGATTTGCGTTGATTTCCAAACCCACACATCGAAAGCGACTGCGGTCGACGACTTGCGCCGCCGCAGCACTGCCTACGGTTTCAGCAAGCAGCACATTGGCCCCGCCATGAATCAGTCCGTAGGGTTGCCGGGTACGCTCGTCATGAGGCATGCGCGCAACAAGAAAGTCGTCACCAGCTTCGATAAATTCGATACCGAGCTGGGCTACGGCGGTGTGCTCGTGGATGCGCTGAAAAAATGCGAGATCAGGGGGACTGTGCCAAATCGTCATAGCGGTTCGTTATCTCATTCATAGTGGTTCGATTGCGATACAAGCCGGATCGCGGATAAAACAGTCAAAGGCCTGTGCCAGGGACTGCGCTTGAGCAAGCACCACACGCCAGCGATGCATGCGCGCCACCGGGTCATGTGCAAAACGCACAAAGTCATGGCGATCGGGCAGCTTGCCATCGGGCAGGCCTTGAACCCAGGCCTTGCTTGGACACAGGAGCACTAAATTATCCAAGCCCTCATGGGCTCGGTGCCGCCAGGGCCAAGGCTTGTCGAGCCAACCTGGTATCAGCCGATCGATGAAGTGGGGATAAAGCACCAGACCCGGTTTGAGCGCAGCATAGTTCAAACGCAAATGATAGTCGGTCAGTCCGCCATCCCAGTAGGGACCCTCAGGTGCGCCTGCTAAATCCCAAACAGGATCAAGCACCATCGGTATCGAACAAGAGGCCTGAATGGCCGACAACCAGTTGTGGCGATCAAGTAGCACCTGCTTGGCCGGGTAATCATAAAGAAAAAGGGCGGCATCAAGATCATGGGCACTGACTTGCTGCGATGCATCCACAGCGCGCTGTCCTGGCGCTGAGAACACCACCCGTTTGAGATAAGCGCCGAGTGCTTGGCGCGACCGAGCATTGGCAAGCCAGGCTCTTGCAAAGGCCACACTTAAATCGAATGCCTTAGCGCTTGCCGCCTGCTTTAGCACCGGGCCGCCGAGCGCTGTGACCACATGCAGCCTATATTTCACATGCTCAAGCACTTGCTGACTCAGCCCGCCAAAAAACGCTGCCAAGCCCTCGGCAAATGATGCACTAACTGCAGAAGGTGCAGGCCGCCGCTGGCCTTCGGGGATGCGATAGTCCTGCTCGATATAAGCCTTACTAAAGGCCTTGAGTTTGTCTTCTGGATCGGGCGCACAGGCCGCAGCAAGACGCCAGCAGCCAATCGATGCGCCAATCAAGTCAATCGACTGCTTGGAGCCTTTGAGCCAATGGCCAAAAATATACTGATCGAGCGGACCGAGAATCAGGCCTTTGGGGCCGCCCGCGGCACCTGCAATCGCTCTTATTTGCTCCGCATGCAGTCCGTGACTTCGAACTTGCTCGCGGGCAAAAGGTCCGGCAAGAATACGCAAATGGTCCGATGGCTTAAACATAAGAAGCAGAGTTTGCCAGCAAGCATGCCAATTGCGGACCGCTGCAACTGGGCAGGCCCAAGTTTGGCAGCGACAATGGGATATGAGTCAAGCCTTTATCGCACTTTCGGTGACCTTGGCGGCCCAGGTCGCAACAACGGTCGCACTTAACGCACCCGCGGTACTGGCGCCGATTGCAGCACCCTCACTTGGCTTACCGGCCGAGCGCATTGGCTGGTTTACCGGGCTTGCTTATTGCAGCGCCATGTTTACCGGCTTAATCGTGAGTCATCATGTCAGCCGCATCGGCGCAGTGCGGCTGACCCAGTGGGCCATGCTTGCAAGCGCGCTGGGACTTGGCCTGCTTTCGATGAATCTGGCTTGGTTGGTGCTCCCAGCCGCTATTGCCATGGGGCTGGGCTATGGCTGTACCAACCCGGCCGCAGCCGACATACTCACCCGCCACACGCCAGCAGATCGACGTGGGCTCTTCTTTTCCATCAAGCAAACCGGCGTACCCCTTGGGGTTGGCTTTGCAGGCTTGTCGCTTTCGGTACTGTTAGCCTGGTTCAGCTGGCAGTTAAGCAGTCTTCTTTTGCTCATCCCTTGTCTTGCAGTGGCCCTCCTGAGCCAACCAAGCCGCAGGCGCCTTGAAGGCCCCAAACCTGATGTGCACGCATCAAACACAGGTCGGGCTTTACGCGACAGTCTGATGGGACCGCTGCGATTGGTCCTTGGCGATCAACACCTGCGGCGCTTAGGCTTGAGCTCGTTTGCTTATTCAAGCACACAAATTTGCTTTGTGACCTTTCTCGTCTCCTATTTTCATCTCGAATTGCAGCAAAGCATTAGCTTTGCTGCGCTCGTACTGGCAGGCTCACAAGTCGTAAGCACGGTGGGTCGCGTGTTTTGGGGCTATGTCTCAGACCGCTGGGTGCGACCGGGCTTGTTATTAGGCCTTCTGGGGTTGAGCATGGCCGCGTGCATGCTGTGGCTTAGCCAGCTTACGCTTCATAGCGGCAATGCCAGTCTCATGGCCTGCGCCATGGCCTGTGCTGCAACCGTTGTTGCCTGGAACGGGGTTTATTTCGCCGAATTGGCCCATCGAGCACCGCCTGGGCAAATCGCACAGGCCAATGGCGGCACCCAATTCATTACTTTTTTTGGCGGCATGGTCGGTCCGGTGCTCTTTGGCCTGGGCGTGAGCACATGCGGCAGCTACAGCCTGCCGCTTGCCTTCTGCAGCCTGTTGCCCGCTGCCGCTGGCTTAAGTTTTCTGCGGGCCGACCGCATCGAAGGCGCGTCGAAGCGAGCTAGCGCACAATGAAACCGCGGTCTTGGCCTCGTCGATCACCCGCGACATGGTTATGAAGCCGTGGATTTGGCGTTCAAAGCAAATGTATTGCGCTGGCGTGCCGTCGGCAGAGAGCTTATCGGCATACATTCTTCCTTCGTCCCGCAAGGGATCAAAGCCGGCGGTTAACACTAAAGCGGGCGGCAATGAGGCATGCGAGGCAGCAAGCAAGGGCGACGCGCGCCACGTTTTGGTCTCGGAGGTGCCTGAGCGATCCCCGAGGTACTGTTTCATAAACCACAACATCGACTTGCTACTGAGCAAAAATCCCTCGCCGTTGACGCGCATGGACTCGGTGGCAGCGTCCATTTCAGTGGCAGGATAAATCAGCACTTGATACGCAATGTTCGGATTGGGCGCGTGATCGCGAGCCATCAGACTGATGACAGCGGCCAGATTACCGCCTGCGCTATCGCCACCCACAGCCAGTCTGGCGGTATCCATGCCAAGGCTTTGTCCATGCTCGGCAATCCAGCAGGTAGCGGCCCAACAGTCGTCGACGGCGGCAGGAAACTCAAACTCAGGCGCCATGCGGTAGTCCACCGAAACCACCATGGCCTGGGATTCACGAGCGAGTTGCCGACACAAAACATCGTGTGTGTCGAGATCACCGATAACCCAACCGCCACCATGAAAGTAAACCAGCACCGGCAACGCTGCATCCGCAGGCGCAGCCTTGGGTCGAAAGGCACGCAAGGGTACCGGACCATGGGGCCCGGGAGCGCTTAGTGCCGTCGCTTGTACATCGGCCGGTGGGTCTTCCTGCGAAAAGAAGCGACGTTCGCGGTAGGACTGCCTTGCCTCGAGCGGTGTTTGTTGCCATACCTGAGGTATGCCATTTTTCTCGATGAGATCGAGCAACGCGCGGGCTTGGGGGTCGAGCATCTTCATGATGGACGTTATAAAGAAGGTTGATAACAAAGAGCCTCTGATCACATTACCATAAGCCTTTAGATCTAAGAGCCCTTTGGTTAACGGGCAATCAAACAAAGGTTCCGGGAGACAAATAATGCACCCATCGCGTCACGCAAAACAAACACCGAACAAGGCTGCAATCATCATGGCCTCAAGCGGAAGCGTCACCACTTACCGCGAGCTTGAGGAGCGTTCGAATCAGCTTGCGCACTGGTTTCGCAAGCAGGGGCTCAAAGCAGGCGATGCCATCGCTTTGTTTTTAGAAAATCATCCGCGCTTTTTTGAAATCTGCTGGGCCGCACAACGCAGCGGGCTTTACTACACGGCGATCAGTTCAAGGCTTGGTGTCGATGAACTCAGCTATATCGTTAATAACTGTAAGGCACGCGTCTTGATCAGCAGTAAAGCACTGCTCCAAACATGCCTGGCCGCCATGGATCAGATCCAGCCTGATCGGGGTGTTTACCTGCTCGATATCGAGCAAGACATCGACATTGCGCCAACGATTTACGCCCTTGAAGCGCGGTGGGCCATGGAGCCTACAAACCCTATTGAGGATGAAAGCTCGGGCTATGACATGCTTTACTCGTCAGGCACAACAGGCAGGCCTAAGGGTGTTCGGGTGCCGCTGACTGGCGAGCCGATTGACACCGTCAAACCACTCGTCCCTTTGTCACAAAAAATGTATCGCATGGACGAATCAACGATTTATCTCTCGCCTGCACCGCTGTATCACGCAGCACCGCTACGCTTTAATATGACGGTGATGCGATTGGGCGGCACTTGCGTGATCATGGAACAGTTTGATGCGGAACAATACCTTTCTTATGTAGAACGCTATCAAATCACACACACACAGCTTGTGCCCACCATGTTTGTGCGTATGCTCAAATTGCCCGAAGCAAGCCGCAAAAAGCATCGACTCGACAGCTTAAACGTTGCGATCCACGCCGCAGCGCCCTGTCCGATCGCAGTCAAGCAGGCGATGATCGACTGGTGGGGGCCGATTCTTTACGAATACTATGCGGGTACCGAAGGCAATGGCCTCACCATGGTGAACTCCGAAGAATGGCTTCAACATCCCGGAACGGTTGGCAAAGCGGTGCTTGGTGTTGTGAAGATTGTTGGCGATGACGGGACGCTTATGCCCAAAGGTGAGGCGGGTACGGTTTACTTTGCCGATGGGCCAAGCTTTGAATATTTCGACGACCCGGGCAAGACGGCCGAATCGCGCCACCCGGCGGGATGGAGTACGCTTGGCGACATCGGTTATCTTGACGATGATGATTATCTTTATTTGACCGATCGAAAAGCTTTCATGATCATTTCAGGCGGTGTCAACATCTATCCTCAAGAGGCGGAAAACATCTTAATCCTTCATCCTGAAGTCCTTGATGTAGCAGTCTTTGGTGTGCCTGATGAGGAATTTGGCGAGGCTGTCAAAGCAGTGGTGCAATTGCGTGAGCCCAAGCATGCAAGCCCTGAGCTTGCCGAAACCCTGATCGAATTTTGTCGCTCAAAACTTTCTGCTATCAAATGCCCACGAAGCATTGACTTCGAAGCCGAGCTTCCCAGGCATCCCACAGGCAAACTTTACAAGCGCCTTTTGCGGGATCGCTATTGGCAAGCCCATGCTCAACGCAAGTCCTTGGCTGCACAGTTGAGTGCAGGCTAGGCCTTTGACGCTTATGCCTGAAACTGAAGCCTTGCAAGACGGGCGTATAGCCCGTTTTGCGCAAGTAAGCTCTCATGGGTTCCGGTTTCAACCACCTTACCCTCGTCCATTACCACGATCCGATGGGCCTTCCGAACGGTAGCCAATCGATGCGCAATCACTAAGGAGCTGCGTCCTGGCAGCCAACGATCGAGCGTGTCCTGGACCAAGGCTTCGGATTCCGCATCCAATGCCGAAGTTGCTTCATCGAGCAAAAGCAAATCGGGGTTTCTGACGATGGCACGCGCCAGTGCGAGACGCTGGCGCTGCCCACCTGAGAGGCGCACGCCTCGTTCGCCCAATTCACTCTGATAGCCCTGCGGCAGGGCGCGAATAAAGTCATCAGCATGCGCCATATTTGCAGCAGCAATTACAGCCTCATCGCTAGCGTTTAATAAACCATATCGAATATTATCGAATGCCGTTCCAGAAAACAAAACAGGCTCTTGTGGCACCCACGCCATCCGAGCCCGACAAACGCGAGCCTCTCGATAAGCATCGTGCGATCCAAGCCCGACGCGACCCTGGTTGCAAGCGTAAAGTCCGAGAAGCAGTTGAAACACGGTGCTCTTGCCTGCACCCGAAGGCCCCACCAGTGCCACGGTCTCGCCTGCGCGCACTTCCAAATCGACACCACGCAAGACCGGATGATTTGGACTTGAAGGATAGGCAAAATGGACATCACTCAAAAAAGCCAAAACCGGCGTTTGGGTCGAAGCATGCGCAGGCAACTGAGCCTGCCTGACTTCGTGCACTGTTGGATTTTCAACAGGCGCATTACCCAACTCAACACGCGTTAAGGGCTTGTCAACCGGCGCTTGAGGTCTCTCCATCAGCGCTTGCCGATCCAGGCCAGGGTTTGGCAACAACTCACCGAGACGCTCAGCAGCACCTGCAGCGCGTTGCAAGTCGCCAAACACCTCGGATAAAGCGCCCATCGAGCCTGCAACCAGGGCTGCGTAAAAGACAAATTGGGCAAGTTCACCCGTACTGGTTCGCCCACCCACCACCGATTGGGCGCCCATCCAGAGGGTGAATACGATCACGCTAAAACTGAGCACGATCGCAAGCGCAGTCAGGCTTGAACGAAGCCGATTGCGCCGCAATGCGGCGGCAAGCGCTCGATCAACCTCGTCGGCATAGGCTTGCGCCTCGAAAGACTCGCGCTGATAAGCCTGAACCAGCGGCATAGCCCCCAATCGTTCGCCAGCTCGCGCAGCACTATCGGCTAAACGATCCTGACTGTCTCGCGAAAGACGTCTCACCCGCCTTCCGGTTGCCCACAGCGGCAATACGACCACCACCAGGAGCCCGATCAAGGAGAGGGCAAGCTTAGGGCTCGTCACGACCATCATGGTGAGCGCACCGAGCAATAAGAGACTAGAGCGAAGTGCCATCGAAATGCTGGTCCCCACAAGGGTTTGAACCAAGGAGGTGTCGGCAGTCAGTCGCGATAGTAAGCCGCCGGTCTTTAAGGTTTCAAAAAAAGCCGGAGGTTGGCTAAGCACATGGGCAAAGACCGCCTTTCGCAAATCGGCGGTGATCCGCTCGCCAAGCCAGGCCATCCAGTAAAAGCGCAAACCCGTGGCCACCCCAAGCGTTAAGGCTAGGCCCAATAAGATGAGGAAGCGGCCGTTAAGATCGACTGCCGAGAAGCCGGCATCGATGAGACTGCGAAAGGCAAGCGGCACAGCAAGCATAGCCCCAGCGGCAAGTACTAAAAAGAAAAGTGCAGCAAACCAATGCCGGCGATAACGCAGGACAAAGGGTTGTATCGGGGCAAGATTTGCAATAACTGCAGCCATAGGAAAACCCGTTAAAGACGCAAATGCTACCCTCATGCCTCAAACTTCGCCGATCCATGCTCAAAACCACAACCAACCATGACAACCAACGCCACATCGCTTTTTAAGCCCTTTTCCCTCGGAAAGCTTCAACTCCCCACACGCATCGTGATGGCACCGATGACCCGGTCCTTTTCCCCTGAAGGCATCCCAGGCGACGATGTGGCCGCGTATTACGGACGCAGAGCGGCGCAGGATTTAGGCCTCATCATCACTGAGGGCACCTCCGTCAATCGTGAGGCTGCGCGCAATGACCCCAAGGTGCCAGTGTTTCACGGCGAAGAGGCCTTGGCGGGTTGGAAAAAGACAGTTGAGGCTGCGCATGCCCATGGCTGCCCCATCTGGCCCCAGCTCTGGCATGTTGGTGCCTTGCCTAATCCAACGATTAGCTGGCGCCCGTCAAGCCCTTTTGAGAGCCCCTCGGGCGCGTACAAACCCTCGCGAAGCAATGGCAAGGCTATGAGCGAAAGCGATGTGCGCGATTGCATCGAAGCGTTTGCCAAGGCGGCGCGAGACGCGATGAACATCGGCTTTGACGGGGTTGAAATTCACGGCGCACACGGCTATTTGATCGACCAATTTTTTTGGGACGGCAGCAATCACCGTGACGATCATTATGGCGGTGAGAACATTGCCCAGCGCAGCCGGTTTGCCGCCGAAGTGATTGCCGCGATTCGCCGAGCGACTTCGGCTGACTTTCCGATCTGCATCCGTTTATCGCAGTGGAAGCAACAAGACTTCGCTGCAAAACTTGCGCCAACACCCGAGGCCATGGAAGCCTGGTTGCGCCCGCTTGTTGATGCTGGTGCCGACGTTTTACATTGCTCACAGCGAAGGTTTTGGGAAGCCGAATTTGAAGGCTCCGATCTCAATTTTGCAGCTTGGGCGCGCAAACTCACGGGTAAACCTGTCATCACTGTTGGGTCAGTCGGTTTGAGCGGTGAATTCATCGCCGCTTTTCGTGGCGAAGCCTCGCAGCCTGCTTCGCTTGACACACTGATGGAGCGTTTTGAGCGCGGCGACTTCGATTTGGTTGCGGTGGGACGAGCGCTCATCACCGATCCTGCCTGGGCAAGCAAGGTTAAGGCGGGTCAATGGGAATCACTTACCGCCTTCGACCCAGCGTCGCTTGCTAGTTTGTATTGACGATCGCACGTCAGCTTGGACCTACCATCGCAGGCTGACTTGAACCCGAGCTCACACGACGCTTCGGTCCAAGCTAGCTTAGTGCTCCCAGGGTGCTTGACGACGATCTGCCTGCGGCCCGCCAAGACTCGCGTCGAGCTCAGCAAATAAGGCATGGATCAAATCGCGACGCTGCAATCGCACAAGCGCCGCCTGTGCGATCCAACGCGCACTGACCTCAAAAAAGTCGCGCAACTCACTTCGGGTGTCACTGCGCCCAAAACCATCGGTGCCCAGGCAAGTCATCGTTTGCGGCTTCGGTAAGTAGGCTCGGATTTGTTCAGGGACTGCACGCATATAGTCCGAAACCGCAATAATCGGTGTATCGCTTTGACCCAATTGATCGGCAAGCCAGGTATGGGCGAGCGCAGATTCATCCTCGATGCGCTCAAGCCGCTCTGCTTGCATACCTTCGCGTGCAAGTCGGCTCCATGAGGTCACACTAAAAACATCGATGGTAAAGCCCTGCTGTGCCAACCATTGGGCAGCAAGCAAGGCCTGATGCACCATCGGCCCAGAGGCAAGCAACCGAACATCGGCCTGTCCATCAAGCGCATGCTCGCCTACCCGTTTGATGCAATGCATACCGCGCAAGACCGCGTCGGGATCCTCCATAGCAAGCTGGGGCAAAGACTCATTGGTGAGCGTAATGTAATAAAAAACATCTCGTTCTAAAGACAACATCTCGTGCATACCCTCTTGCACGATCACGGCGAGCTCCTGGGCAAAGGCCGGGTCAAAGGCATGACAATTCGGAATCGTTGCGGCCACCAAAGCGGACGAGCCATCTTGGTGCTGCAAGCCTTCACCGGCAAGCGTTGTTCGACCTGAGGTCGCCCCAATCAAAAAGCCACGTGCGCGTTGATCCGCAGCCGCCCAGATCTGATCGCCTACCCGCTGAAAACCAAAAACCGAGTAGTAAATATAAAAGGGCAGCATGGCAAGTCCGTGCACCGCATAGCTCGTGGCGGCAGCCGTCCAAGACGCCATGGCACCTGCTTCGCTAATGCCTTCTTCGAGAATTTGTCCATCGAGCGCTTCGCGGTAGTGCAGCACGGACCCGATGTCCTCAGGTTCATAACGCTGACCGACTGAGGAGTAGATCCCGACCTGACGGAAAAGCGAAGCCATGCCGAAAGTCCTTGCCTCATCAGCGACGATCGGTACAATTCTTGGGCCAATCTTTGGGTCTTTCAGCAAGTTGCCAAGCATACGCACAAAGGCGAGCGTGTTTGACATCTCGCGCCCTACCTCGTTGATCGCGAAACCAGCCCACTGGCTCATCGCGGGCACATCCAAAGGCTTGGACTCAAGACGTCTTGCGGGCAATGCGCCGCCGAGCGCCCTGCGACGTTCGCGCAAATAGCGCACCTCTGGGCTGTCGGGATCAGGCTCGATAAGACGAAGTGCTCTGGCTTGGTCATCGCTCAAAGGCAGGCGGAAGCGATCCCTAAAGCCGATCAAGGCCTCTTCGTCCATCTTCTTTTGCGAGTGGGTGGTCATCTTGCCCTGACCGGCTTGGCCCATGCCAAAGCCCTTTTTGGTGTGTGCAAGAATGACTACCGGCTGCCCCTGATGACGCATCGCATGCCAGTATGCAGCGTGGATTTTGACCATGTCGTGCCCGCCCCTGCGCAGGCGGTCTACCTGAGCATCGCTTAAGTCTGCGACCAAATCTGCAAGCGCCGGATGCTGGCCGAAAAACGCGCGGCGGTTAAAGGCACCATCTTTGGCCGCATAGGTTTGAAACTGGCCATCGACCGTCTGCGCAAAAGCCTTTAACAACTCGCCGCCCTTGTCCTTGGCAAAAAGCGCATCCCAATCGCTCCCCCAAATCACCTTGATGACCTTCCAGCCAGCGCCGGTAAACAAGGATTCGAGTTCATCGATGATGCGACCGTTGCCACGAACAGGGCCATCGAGTCGTTGCAGGTTGCAATTGATCACAAAGATCAAGTTATCCAAACGCTCGCGGGCTGCAAGTGTTAGGGCCGACATTGATTCGGGCTCATCCATTTCGCCATCACCAAACACGCCCCAGATCTTGCGTTGGCCATGCTCGGCTGATAAAAGTCCGCGATGCTGCAAATAGCGCAAGAATCGGGCCTGATAAATCGCACTAATCGGACCAATGCCCATCGAACCCGTTGGAAACTGCCAAAAGTCCGGCATAAGCCAGGGATGAGGGTATGAACTCAGCCCGCGCGCCCCTTGCCGTGGCGCCGATAGCTCGCGCCGGAAATGGGCCAAGTCCTGGGCACTCAGACGCCCTTCATAAAAAGCACGGGCGTAAATGCCCGGCGCGGAATGGGGTTGGACATAAAGCAGATCCGCGGGTGCGTCGCCTTCGGGGCCACGGAAAAAGTGGTTAAACCCGACCTCAAAAAGATCAGCCGCCGAGGCATAGCTTGCGATATGGCCTCCGAGTTCAGCGTCAGCCGCATTCGCTTTGGCCACCATCGCAAGCGCATTCCATCGCATGGTTGATGCGAGTCGCTCTTCCATCGACAGGTCGCCCGGATAAACCGGCTGTTCATCCTGGGCGATGGTGTTGGCATAGGGGCTAATCCGCGGCGCACGCCAATGCAAAGGCCCTGCCAAAGCAGCCTCAGCGAGCCTATCGAGTACGAAGCGAGCTCGAGCTGGCCCCTGATGCTCGATAAGCGATTGCAAGGCTTCAAGCCACTCCCGGGTTTCCACGGGATCGGCATCTTGCGCCGTCTGATCAGACGCCTTTACGCCGGATGCGAGAAATTGCTGCTGTTGCATATCCATACCAAACCCCATCAAAACAAAACAACACCTGACCCATATCGAGCACCACACGACAGGCCTTAAAGTTTGCCGATTTTCCGTAAGCGATAAATGCTGAAAAAACCTCAATACAGCCCTTATTCAGCATATGATGTGGCGATTCAATCTTTAAGAAGCATGTTGTACCTCTTTGCCTGCTATGGACCGTACTGACCTCCGAATTCTTGATGCGCTTCAACACGACGGCTCCTTAAGTAATGTGGCGCTTGCCGAGAAAGTGCACTTAAGTCCTTCGCCCTGTCTTGCCCGTGTAAAGGCGCTCGAAAACAAAGGCGTGATCAGACGTTATGTCGCCTTGCTCGACCCCAAAGCCCTTGGGCTTGGCTTGAATGTGTTCATCTTCATCAGTCTCAAGTCGCAGGTACGCGCCTCGCTCGAGCGTTTTGAGCAAACCATCGCCGAGCATCCCGAGGTGATGGAGTGCTATTTGATGACGGGCGATAGCGATTACTTGCTGCGGGTGGCGGTCAAAGACATCGACACACTCGAACGTTTCATCCTCGAGCAACTCACGCCGATTGCCGAAATCGAAAAAATCCGCTCGAGCTTTGCACTCAAGCAGGTGAAATACAAAACCGCATTACCGCTTTCGATGTGAGATCAGGTTTCGGTGACCGTCTTGAATTCAGCCGGTAACACAATTTCAATAAGCTCCAAGTCCTCGCTGTGTTCGAGCTCACGATGCCTGATACCTGGCGGCTGATGCACGCAGCTTCCCGCTTCAAGGCGCACCTCACCCACCCCCTCATATTCAAATCGGACCCATCCCTTGAGGATGTAAACCATTTGAAAGCCCACCTCATGATGGTGCCAGGTGGGCTGAGCATGGGTGCCAGGTTTGGCCTTGATCACATGCGCAATCGCTGCACCCGCAGTAGCCTCCCGGATACCCAGGTCCTTATAAAGGAAAAAGGGCCGCAGCCCGTCGGACTCAAAGGCCCGATCGCCTGCGTGCACCACGCTGAATTGCATGCGCTTCTCGGTCATGTCGAGCCTCTCCTTTTGATCGTGGGTAGCCATTTTTAGACCGTGGGCAGCTTCGCTTTGACCGTGGGCAGCCTCGTGCTGATCCTGCTCCTTAGTGGTTGTCACGGGGAATGCCTTTGGTGATCGAGATACGTTGATACTTGACTGCAAAATCAAGGCAGGCACCCGACGATAGCTGTCCGACTTTGGCGCGCTGTAACTCCTGCCATGGTGTTTGATGCTCAAGCTTGGGCGGCTTCCAGGCGGCACGACGTGCTGCGAGCTCGTCATCGCTGATCAGCATATCGGCGCGGCGCTTGGCCAGGTCAATACGCACCCGGTCACCGGTTTTTAGCAAAGCCAGCCCGCCCCCCACAGCGGCCTCAGGCGAGGCGTTGAGAATCGAAGGCGAACCAGAGGTGCCCGACTGGCGGCCATCACCAACACATGGCAGCAAGGTAATGCCTTGTTTCACAAGTTCATCGGGCGGCAACATATTCACCACCTCAGCGGCGCCCGGATAGCCCACCGGCCCTGTGCCTCGAATAA